>Ga0102923_1000476_pt1 | contig 11213 bp, 11 predicted proteins | sample Colrivmeta156902_FD_78206 | JGI IMG/M metagenome (GOLD analysis project Ga0102923, IMG submission 78206) | Estuarine microbial communities from the Columbia River estuary - metaG 1569-02 | ecosystem: Environmental > Aquatic > Marine > Intertidal zone > Estuary | place: USA: Columbia River...
AGAAAAGAATTGATCCATAAACAATCCCTCCGCGAAGAAACGTTCGATGTCGATCAATTGATCTTGACAGAGTCTGCGATCCAATACCAGGATATCCAAGCCGACCGGATCATTTTCTGCGACGGCTCCTACCAATTGGCCAATCGGTTTTTCCCAAACCTACCCTTCGCCCCCAATAAAGGCGAAGTCCTGATCCTGGATATTCCGGATCTGCCAACCGATCACTTGTACAAACACGGATTGATGTTGGCCCCACTCAGCAATGGCACTTGGTGGGCCGGATCGAGTTATCAATGGTCGTTCGATCACGCCGAACCCACGGCTGAGTTTCGGACATCCACGGAACAAACGCTTCGCAAATGGTTGAAGGTTCCCTTCCGGGTAATCGATCACGTGGCAGGCATTCGTCCCGCCACCCTGGAACGTCGGCCCTTCGTGGGACTGCATCCGCAGGACCAACGTCTGGGCCTATTCAATGGCATGGGTACCAAGGGATGCTCCCTGGCCCCCTATTTTGCCCGTCAACTGGTTCTGCATATTTCGAATGGATCTCCGATTCATCCGGAAGCTGCGCTTACCAGATTCAAGCTTGGTTGATTCCTCAGATTTTTTATCTTTCAAAAAACTCCAACATGGCTGCCAATACCGATTCACTTTATACCATACCGGCGCGCTTTCGCCGGATGGAAAACATGCACATTGTGTTTTGGCTTTTGAAGGACATCAGCTGGTGTCTGTTTTGGAAAGAACTTGGAATCGCGATGATCATTCCCACCCTCACCATTGCGATCGTGATCAGCTGGCGCACCCGACACATTGCCTCCGAGTTGGCACACAACCTGGCCGTCGCATTCTGGATCAGCGCCAACTCCTTTTGGATGATCAGTGAATTCTTGGGGTTTGACGAGCAGTCTGTTTGGATGGGCATCACCGGGAAACAAATGTCCCTGTTCCCCTTCATAGCCGGCGTCCTGATCCTGCTTTATTACTACCTGCTGCAACGCCCGAGCGAGATCCGAGAAAAGCACACCACCACCCTGTAAGGTTGCCCCTGATTCGGGTTATCTTCGCGACGGAAAAAGGCAACCATGTTCAGAACCCATACCTGCGGAGAATTACGCGCTTCTCACCAATCTCAGTCCGTCACCCTGGCCGGCTGGGTACAGACCGTACGAAAGTTTGGATCCATCACCTTCGTGGATCTGCGTGACCGCTATGGCATCACCCAATTGCTATTCAACGAATCCTTGAATACCGAGTTGGAGAAAACGCCGCTGGGTCGTGAATTTGTATTGCAAGTGGCCGGCGAAGTCGCCGAACGCAGCAACAAGAACCTGCAGTTGCCAACCGGCGATATCGAGATCCTCGTACAGTCCTTCACCATCCTGAATGCCTCCGCTACCCCTCCCTTCACCATCCAAGATGATACGGATGGTGGTGACGACCTGCGCATGAAGTATCGTTATCTCGATCTGCGACGCGCTGCCGTTCGCAAGAATCTAGAACTCCGCTACGCCGTGAACCGGGCTGCCCGCAATTATTTACATCAACAGGAATTCTTGGATATTGAGACCCCATTCTTGATCAAATCCACCCCGGAAGGCGCCCGCGATTTCGTGGTTCCCTCCCGCATGAATCCCGGACAATTCTACGCGCTTCCCCAATCGCCACAAACCTTCAAACAGCTCCTGATGGTGAGTGGCTACGATCGATATTATCAGATCGTGAAGTGTTTTCGCGACGAGGACCTGCGTGCCGATCGTCAACCCGAATTCACGCAGATCGATTGCGAAATGGCCTTCGTAGAACAAGAAGACATTCTGCAGATGTTCGAAGGATTGATCAAAAGCATATTCAAGGAAGTCAAAGGGATCGAGTATACAGAATCGGTGCAACGAATGACCTGGGAAGAGGCCATGTGGACTTATGGAAATGACAAACCCGACATTCGTTTCGGGATGCAACTACTGAATCTGAAAAAACCTGAATCCGTTTACCGCGACCGAACCGATGCACGGGCCCTGATCGATGGAGCTGATTTCAAGGTGTTCGATGAGGCAGAAAGCGTGATTGCTTTGGCGGTACCCGGTGCCGCTGAATATACCCGCAAACAAACCGATGAGCTGACCGATTGGGTGAAACGTCCGCAGATCGGCATGAAAGGATTGGTCTTCATCAAATGCTTGGCCGATGGAACATTCAAGAGTTCGGTCGATAAATTCTATTCGGAGGAGCGGTTGAAATCGATCGCTAGTGCCTGCGGTGCACAACCCGGCGACTTGATCTTGATCGTGGCCGGCCCCGAGGAAAGAACCCGCAAAGCCGCCAGTGAACTGCGGCTCGAGATGGGCGAACGTCTTGGCCTGCGCAAGAAAGATGAATTCAAACTCTTGTGGGTGCTGGATTTCCCGCTCTTCGAATACGACGAAGACGGCAATCGTTGGGTCGCCCGTCATCATCCGTTCACCGCTCCCAAACCTTTGCAGATCGCCACCATGATCGAGAACGAGCCTTCGATCACAGATGCTTCCAAATACCTCGACCATCCTTATGCCCAGATCAAGGCCAATGCGTACGACATGGTACTCAATGGCAATGAAATCGGCGGAGGTTCGATCCGGATCTATCAACGCGAACTGCAAGAGAAAATGTTCGCCGCCCTCGGCATGGATAAAGAAGAGCAACAACATAAGTTCGGGTTCCTGCTCGGGGCCTTTGAGTACGGCGCTCCGCCCCACGGAGGCATTGCCTTTGGTTTCGATCGCCTCTGCTCCATTTTAGGTGGAAGTGAAAGCATCCGGGATTTCATCGCCTTCCCCAAGAATAACGCCGGACGCGACGTGATGCTCGATGCCCCCGCTACGATCGACGACAAACAATTTGATGAATTGCAGATCCGGTTGGACCTGAAAAGCTGATCAATCATTCAGCAACCGATCGATTCGGGCTGCAACTTTTTCTGCATTCGGCAACATAGCTTTTTCCAGCGCCATATTCATCGGCACGGCCGGTAGATCCAACGCACCCATCACCTGAATCGGCGCATCGAGTTGAACAAAACAGTCCATGCTGAGTTTTCCGGCCAGCGACTGAGCAAACGAATGCGTTTCGGCCTCTTCGGTCAGGATCAAACATTTTCCATGTAGGCGTATGCGGGCGATCAATAGATCCAGATCGATCGGACATAAGGTGCGCAGATCAATGACCTCCACTTGTCCCGGGAACTCCATCGCCGCTTCCTTCGCCCAATACACACCCATTCCATAGGTGATGATCAAAACCGTATCGCCATCGGCTAAATAGTTTCCATCCGCTTCCAATACGATATTGGCTTTCCCGAGCGGCAAGATATAATCGGAGGCAGGCTCGATGCATTTTGCCTCTTCTGTTCCGGGCACTTTACTCCAATACAAGCCTTTGTGTTCAAGCATGACAACCGGATTGGGATCGTAATAGGCAGCCTTCATCAATCCTTTCATATCGGCCGCATTGGACGGATAAACCACCTTGATCCCTTTGATCGACAACAACGTACTTTCTATGGATCCACTATGATAAGGCCCCCCTCCACCGTATGCGCCAATAGGCACACGCAAGATCATGGGGATGGGGAATTTCCCCATGGATAAGTAACAACTCTTGGAGAGTTCGGTGACGAGTTGATTGAATCCGGGATAGATGTAGTCGGCGAATTGCACTTCCACAATGGGACGGATCCCAACAGCGGCCATGCCTGCCGTGGACCCTACGATGTACGCTTCTTGGATGGCCGTATTGAAAACCCGGTGATCGCCGAATTGCTCGCCCAAAGTGGCTGCCTCTCGAAATACACCACCCAGCCGTTTCCCAACGTCCTGTCCATAGACCATGGCTTCCGGATGCTTATTCATCAACTCTCGGATGGCGAAAAGCGCCGCATCCACCATAACGACTTTGGTTCCGGATTTCGGAGTTCGATCGCCTTGTTCCTGCTCGATGGGGGTTGAAGCAAAAACATGGCTTGATACGGTATTTGCGTCCGGCTCGGCAGCTTGTACGGCTCGATCAAAATCTTGTTCGATTCGCCATTCGGCTTCCTGGCGAATCACTTCTAATTCTGATTCCGTGATGCCGGCCTCAATCAACTTACGATGCAGTTTACGGAACGGATCGTGTGCATGGTGTTTCTCCAGATCGGTTTCATCTCGATAAAATTCTTTGCGCACGCCGCTGGTATGATGACCGAGCAAGGGAACGGCTGCGTGGACCAGGATCGGCTTACGTTGTTGACGAACATACTGAACCGCTTCCTGCATTACCCGGTAGGAGGCTTCAAAATCACTTCCATCTACTTGTACCCGGTGCATCCCTTTGAATCCGCTGGCATATTCGAATGCATTCATGGCCCGTGATTCGGAAGCGGTGACGCTGATGCCCCATTGATTGTCTTGTACCAGATATAGAATCGGCAATTGATGCAGAACGGCTGTTTGCCAGGCCTCGCTCACTTCACCTTCGGTTACGCTGGCATCACCGAGCGAACAAACAACGACCGGAGAACCCTGAAGGACCGGTCGGTTGGGATCTTGTTGTTCCCAATAGCGTAGTCCGTGTGCAATGCCCGTCGTCGGAATGACTTGCATACCGGTGGCACTGCTTTGATGGATGATGGTGGGTTTATCGGAGCCTCGATAATTGGGATGTGCATAGTATTCGCGTCCGCCCGTGAAAATATCTTCTCCCTTGGCCAGTAGTTGCAGCATCAGCTCATGTGGGGTGAACTCAAGTCCGAGCAGTAAGCTATCATCTCGATAATAGGGACTCACAAAATCGGCAGGAGTGAGTTGATAGGCGGTGGCAAGTTGAATGGCTTCGTGCCCGCGGGCAGTAGCATGTACGTATTTGCAGATGGATCGATTGGCCTCATATTTCTCCGCCATGGCAGAGAGCAAGGCCATGTGTCGGTATGCACGTAAGAGAAGATCGTGTTCGAGCATGAGATGCGTTCGTTGCGGACAAAAATACGTATTGAAACTGCGCCTACACGATTACTTGACCTCAAGTTTGAAGAGGGAGTCGGCGCCGATGAATCCTTCCAGTACATCACCGGGAAGTACTTCGCCTACGCCGGCGGGCGTGCCGGTAAAGATCAGGTCGCCGATGTTGATGGAGAAATATTTAGAGACCTCCGCAATGATGCGTTGAAAGGAATGGATCATGAGGGAGGAGTCACCTTTTTGAACGGTTTCACCGTCTTTGTTCAGGGAGAATGCAATGGATTTTTGTCCGGCGAATTCAGTGATCGGCTTCCATTCCCCTAAAATGGCGGAATGATCCCAAGCCTTGGCCTTTTCCCAGGGCAGTCCTTTTGATTTGAGATCTTGTTGGATATCCCGAGCGGTAAAATCAATGCCGACGGTGATGGCATCAAAATAATTAGTCGCATGGCGTTCGGCGATGTATCGGCCGTTTTTGGATACCCGCAGCACGAGCTCACATTCATAATGGAGTTCGTTGGTGAATTCGGGGTAGTAGAAGGCCGTACCGTTGGGGAGCAGGGCAGATTTGGGTTTTAGGAAGATCACAGGCTCTTCGGGCACGTCATTGCCTAATTCAAGGGCATGTGCCACATAGTTTCGTCCAATACAGAAGATCTTCATGCAGGGTTTAGGGAATGAGCCCGAAATTAGGGAAATCGGCGCTTAGGCGGTGCTGTAACGTTGATTGTTCAATTGGCTCATGATGGGTCCAAAGCCTTGTTGGAATACCTGTTCAATGACGGCAACCGAGGCTTCGATCTTGATCTGTACGGTTGGTTCTTCTTCTTTTCGCCACTTGCTTAAAACAAAATCGGCCTGCATCCCTTTGGGGAAATCGCAGCCGATCCCAAAACGAAGCCGTGCATATTGTGTGGTGCCGAGAGAGTCTTGCAGCGATCGAAGTCCATTGTGCCCTGCGTCACTACCTGCAGAACGCAGTCGCAGTTGATCGAGGGGAAGTGCCAGATCATCGACGATCACCAAGATCTGCTCAACCGGGATGTTCTCTTTCTCCATCCAATATTTCACGGCTTTGCCGCTTAGATTCATGTAGGTCGTGGGGCAGATACAGATGTATTGTTTCCCTTTCCATTTGATCTCGGAGACAAAGGCCAGTCGATCGGTACGGAAACTACCGCCGTGTTTCTGCACGAAGGCGTTCACAACATCAAAGCCGATGTTGTGCCGGGTGTGTGCGTATTCATTGCCCACGTTGCCAAGTCCGACGATCAGGTATTTCATGAGGGATCAAGTTACTCCATTGGTATAAAAAAACCCGCATCCGGAGATGCGGGTCGTATACCGGATTGAAACGGTTTATTTTTTGGCACCTGCAGGAGCAGCGGCTTCCTCTTGCTTCAGCTGGCGGGTCATGACGACGGAGGCCATGGGGATGCGGGGGGAGTTCAGGATTTCGTAGTGGTCTTCCTTTACATCTTCCACGCGGATGTTCTCGTTGAGTCCGAGGTTGTCGATGGCTACATCGATCTTCTCTTTCAGGTGTTTGGGGAAGGTCTTTACCTTGAGGGTTTTCATCTTGGTAACGAGCTTACCGCCGTCTTTTACGCCCTTGGATGCCCCGGTGAAATGCACCGGAATGTCGGCAACCACTTTTTTGTCTTCTACGAGTTCCAGCAGATCGATGTGGATGAGTTTGTCACTCACCTTGTCGAATTGCAGGTCTTTCATGATGGTGCGGTACATCTTCCCGTCGATTTTTACTTCGGCGATTTGGAAGTTCGGTGTGTAAACCAGCTTTTTGAAAGCTGCAGCAGGCGCATAGAAACTAATCTCTTGCGCACCCCCGTAAATTACACCGGGCACCATGTCCTGAGAGCGGATTTGACGGGTGGCTGATTTGCCAAAGCCGGTCCTCAGTTGTCCTTCGATTGTAATTGTGTTCATGGTATCTGAGTTAAAAATTTACTTGTTTCGTCGCTGCGAGTGAATGAAGAGACTGGTGATGCTCTTGTTTTCAAACGCATTTCGGATGGTTACGGCGAACAGTTCAGCGACGGAGAGTACCTTGATTTTGGGACTCTGGTTTCGAAGCGGGATCGTATCGCAGACCACCAGCTCTTCCAATACACTGTTTTCAATGTTCTCGTAAGCCTTGCCGCTGAGTACCGGATGGGTGATCAGCGCCCTGACCGAGCGGGCTCCCTTTTCTTTCAGCATCCCGGCACTTTTTGCCAGGGTGCCGCCGGTGTCGCAGATGTCGTCGATGATAACTACATCTCGGTCCGTTACATCACCAATGACCACCATGCTGGCGATCTCGTTGGCCCGTTTCCGGTGTTTATCGCAGATGACCATTTCGGCGTTGAAATAGCTGGCGATCTCCCGGATTCGGTTGGTAGCCCCCACGTCGGGGGCGGCAAAGGTAAGGTTTTCCAGTGTCAGATTCTCCAGATAGGGGATGAAAACAGCGTGGCTGTCGAGGTGGTCAACGGGGATGTCGAAATACCCCTGGATCTGGGGGGCATGGAGGTCCATGGTGATGATCCGGTCGGCCCCGGCTGCCACCAACATATTGGCGATCAGCTTGCTACCGATGGCCACCCGGGGGCGGTCCTTTCGGTCCTGTCGCGCATACCCATAATAAGGGATCACGGCAACCACCTTATACGCCGAAGCCCGACGGGCAGCGTCGATCATCAAGAGCAACTCCATCAGATTCTCAACCGGGGAAAACGTGCTTTGTACGAGGAAAACATAGTCGCCCCGAACACTTTCCAGAAAGACTGGACAAATCTCGCCATCGCTGAAGCGCTGGATATTGACCTGACCAAGTTGGGTGCCATAGGCATGGCAAATCTGTTGCGCCAGCTCCTGAGATCCGGTGCCGGCGAATATTTTGGCTTTGTGCATGTGTTGGGGGAATTGTGCAGCGAAGATAGGCCATGCGGATAGTCGCCCCCAACCTCTTTGGGGTAGAATGGAAAACTCGCATGGAGTTGTGCATAACGATTGGTGGTATTGACCGAGGGGGTGCTTTTCCTGTATCCTTGAAGATGATTACAACTAGACCATCGGCCGATTTTAGCATCGGGGAGCAAACCCCCACCCTGGAGTTATTGGGGCAATTATTAGGCGGGGAGAAATTGGCCGGACAGGTCTGGGATCAGGTGGATGGGGATCTCTGGCGTTTGGCGGGTATGGATCCAGAGGAACTATTGGGTGTACGTGGGATGGGAACGGAGAAGGCGGGGCGGTTGCTGGCTAGTTGGGAATTGGGGCGCCGGTTGTCGTTGTGCAATGCAAGGAGACCGGATCGGGTGCTGAATTCCTCGGCCGAGGCGGCGCATTTTCTACAGCCGCAGATCGCGCATTTGGACCACGAGGTTTTTTGTGTATTGTATTTGAATCGGGCCCTGCGGTTGATTCGGATGGAACGGATCAGTCAGGGGGGCATTACAGGCACCGTAGCCGATCCTCGGATCATATTTCGGAAAGCCCTGGCGCTTCGGTCGGTCAGCTTGATTCTGGCACACAATCATCCATCCGGCTCCTTATATCCGAGTGTATCGGATCGGGAACTAACGAGTAAGATTTGTCAGGCGGCGGAGTTTCTGGACATGACGGTGAACGATCACCTCATCGTGAGCCGGGATGGGTATTACAGTTTTGCGGATGAAGGACTCCTTTAGTTCAGCGTTCAGCGTTGGTTAATAGTCATACGTCAATTTGAAGAAATATGGCAACGATAAATGGAGTAGAGGATTTGAAAGTTTGGGTTCGGGCGAGAGAGTTGGCTGCTTTGGTATTCAAGCTTTCGAAATTGAAGGCGTTTTCATCTGATTGGGAGTTGCGATCGCAGATAAACGCGGCAGCCGGTTCGGTAATGGATAATATTGCGGAAGGTTTTGGCCGTAGAGGAAATCGAGAGTTCATTAGTTTTCTATCTATAGCCAGCGGCTCACTGGCAGAGGTTCGTTCCCAAATTCTTCGAGCAAACGATCGAGCTTACATCTCTTCCGTAAGTCTGGAAGAGACACTTGAACTAATAAACTTGATAAGCAAGATGATTTCAGGACTGATCAGATACTTGAAGCAAACCGATCAGCGAGGTCAGAAATTCAACACTCAGAACTAAAGACCAGAAACAACGCTGAACCCTAAACGCTGAACTCTGAACTCGGCTCAGGCTACGCCTGAGCCGTCGGTCCTCCGAAATTCAACGGCAATTGAATCTCTTCAATATCCTGGATCGGGCCGTGACTGGATTCGTATTTCTGAATGTTCTCGGTGAGTGCACGCATCAGGCGTTTGGCATGCTGCGGAGTCAGAATGATTCGGGATTTCACCTTGCTTTTCGGTGTACCGGGCATGACGTTGACAAAATCAACGACAAACTCTGCGTGCGAATGGGTGATGATCGCCAAGTTGGCATATTGGCCCTCAGCAACCTCTTCGGATATCTCGATGTTCAATTGATTGGGGGCGGCGGGATTCTCTTGCATAGTGGTTTATTGATGGATGAACAGGACGGCCTTGCGGATGGTGGCATCGGGATTAGCTGAAAACGCATCGGAACTAAATACTGAAGCTACATCGCCAAAGACACTCAATTCTTTTTGGATGCTACCCGCATTATTCTTCAGTTTTTTGATCGTCTTCGTATTGGCGTTGTAAATGAAATAATCGTACAGCAGATCGAACTGCCGCAGTTCTGATTGAACGTAGTTACTCGACACGTAGCCCATATCCGCTTTGTAACGTTTGTAGATTCCGGCTTTCGGTCCGGCCGCCACCACCTGGAAATAAGCCTTCTCGCTGGACCCCAGATGTTTTCCGTAAACAAAACGCAGGTCTTGATCCAGGCCCACTGCTTTGTTCGCTAAGAATACAAAAGAGTCCACTTCGCCGGGTGATTTCACAAGGGGCTTATTGATGTTCTCTCCGGAAAAGAATTCCAGTTCCTGGTTGTAGGTATTGTAAGCCAGCTGAATGTTAACAGCCGTAGCCTCGGAAGCGTATAGGTTTCCTTTGTTGCGATCTCCGAATAAATAGGAGGTGCCAATTACTTTGTACGGGCCAATCAGCTTGTAAACCCCCTCGCCGGTCTGTTCCCGAATAAGACGGTTGTGGCTCATTGCTGGATCGACCCAACCTACCGTTGGTGTGATGCCCGCTTGGGCGCTCACTGTATACACAGAGATAACCCAGAGCAAAAGAAACACAATCCTTTTCATGATTTTCATTTGATCAAAGTTAAACAATCAAAACGCTACCCACTGCGCATAAAAAAAAGGGATTGTTAAACAATCCCTTTTCAATATGAGTTGCGGTTCAATTAACGAGCGCGCACAAACACAAGGTCATCAAAGAAAGCACGGAGCGGGTTGTTGTTGTAATTCCAGTCAACCGTCATGGCACGAGTAGCCGGATCCCATTTGCCTACACGACTTCCAGCGCCGGTGAACATTGTGATGGGAGGACCAGCTGGGTCGCTACCATAAACACTTGTCACCAAGTTGGTGGTGGTGTTGAATACAACAACTGGAGCAACGGTCGGACCGTACCAGTTCATTGCGTTGTTAGGTCCAACTCCAATGGGGTGACCTACACCTCCCACCAAAGGCCAGTAGAAGTATACGGCGTTCGGACCAGTCGTAACCATGTGCATGGTCGTTTGGTACGGGAACGTGTATGGAGTACGATTGTGATAACCACTGAGGGTATAGATACCATCGTACTTGTTCTTAATGGAGAATTGGATCAGCAGGTTTCTCAGGTTCTGAGCAACGACGTAATTGCCACTGGCAGAAGTGATCTGAACTGCAACACCATAAGCGATGTTCGGGTTCAAAGTCAGCGTGCTGCTTACAACCAAAGGAACATCCACACTACGGGCACCCGCAGGGATGGTTACCGTTGTAGGCAACGTGAACAACGAAGCAGGCAGTACCTGAATGTTGGTGCCATTTGCTGTATTGTAAGCGCCGATCAGTTCAGTACTCTTAACAGCAAGAGTAATGGTAATATCGGCAGGAGCCGGATTGCCTGCATTGAGATTCAGGAACGTCAACTCGCTGACCCTTTGGGGGCTTCCCGAAACGTCCAGGCCGTAGCCGTTCAATGCTTTTGAGCCAAAAGGAAATCCAACACCTGGAGGTTGTGTGTCCGGATCATTGATTCCATACTGATAGTTCTCAAACCCTTTGTCCTTCAGACACCCGGTGAAGGTGAACG
>Ga0102923_1000483_pt1 | contig 11165 bp, 7 predicted proteins | sample Colrivmeta156902_FD_78206 | JGI IMG/M metagenome (GOLD analysis project Ga0102923, IMG submission 78206) | Estuarine microbial communities from the Columbia River estuary - metaG 1569-02 | ecosystem: Environmental > Aquatic > Marine > Intertidal zone > Estuary | place: USA: Columbia River Estuary...
AGTTTTTCAGTCCATTGCGCAGTTCCTTTGCTGAATCGGATCATGTACATGCCGCTGTTCAGGTTGCCGGCTGGCAGATTGTTGATGCCGGGGCTGAGTTGACCGCGGAGCAGGATCTTGCCATTCAGGTCGTAGAGCGCATAGTCAAAGGTACCCGGGCTGGATACGGCGATGGTATTGCCATTCAAGAAGTTATTGATGAGTTTTGGTTGGTCGTTGCCCAATTCATTTTTTAGGGCAATCAGGTTGGAGTAGTGTGTTTCACCGTTGTCGAAGCTCACTTTCAGGCGGTACTGAAGCATGCCTTCGGCATAGGGCTTATATTGATAAGCGCGGGCTTCGTTGGGAGAACTGGCCACGGGGGCGAACGTTCTTCCATCCACAGATACTTCCACGATTTGTTCAGTCACTGCTTCATCGGCATCGATGATCCAACTCAATTGGTGACGGTCTCCACTGATCTGTCCTTTCAATACCAGTTGACGCAACGGCAGTACACTTCCGGTAGAGTAACGACCGCTCAAGGAATAAGAGCCCAGGCTTGCATAGTCAGGAGCATATTCGTTTCCTTTTCCTTCGACTTGCATGTACCAGTTGCCGCTGCTGAGGGTGGTGTCGATTACGGAGCTCAACAACGTACCGGGGTTAAAGGTTCTGACCAGTACTTTTTGGCTGTTGTATAAGGCTATTTGCAAGTCAACATCAGATCCATTATTTCCGGTCCCTACATTGTAAGGGATGGCATCCAGCTGGAATCGAGCATTTACAGGCATGCTGAATTTAACTAGATCTACGTCGGTAGTAGTTTCCACCACACCGTTCACCACAAATTGATTATTGGTGAATGCGATGTTACCCGCTTGATTAATGCTGTTGGTGTAGTCATCTGTTCTGAAGGTGAAACCGTTGTTGGTAGTAATCACCGTCAGGTCATTTTGAATGCTGCTGCATCCATAAGGATTGGCTCCATTGTGCCAGAGAGTCATATTCTTGTAATATCCCACGCCCATGATCGGAGCCCACGCGATCTCGCCGGTGCCCAGTCCACCGTTGTAATCGGAAGTTTTCACACAATTGCCATCGTAAGCAGATTGGTGATAGAGTCCGAGTGTGTGTCCGGCTTCGTGCGCAGCAGCTTCGGCGACATATTTTTCGTTGTAATTCAATAACGCAGAGAATACAAAACAAGGCGTATCGTCTCCCCAGGTGTAGGAACCCACAAAGGCTACTCCACCGGCATTGCCATACCAGCTGGATGTGGTCGTTAAGATCACACGCATCCGTTTGTTGATCGGTGCAGCCAGAAACTTAGTCGAGTCGGTCGTGATGTTGACGTTGAAAGGGCGATAGTCTTCAGATACCCGGTTGAAAATGGACGTGATCTTGGTGTTGTCCATTCCAGAGGGGGCACAGAAGATGGGGCCATTGTAGTTCCAGCCGGTACCATTGACGGTGTGGCCATCAAAGTCGAGAAAAATGACAGCACTTGCAGCCGGGTAGCTGTTCAGGGCAGGCACTTGAGCTTGCACTTTCAAGCCTACCAGCAGCACCAGCAAGGGGAAGAATGTCTTTTTCATGATTGGTTTTTTCAGGATGATGATGAAAGAGTAGGAGGGTACGGATGAATAACGGGTAGCGCTGGATTAAAAACGGGCTATGGATAGCTTTCGTAGAGGTTATTCGTTAACGAGGTCATAGAAGTTCTTTTTAACCAGTGCCCAGGTTCCATTTTCCTGTTCCAGCTGGTAGAGATCGCCATGTCGGATGCTGACGATCCGTCCGGTGAACTTGGTCGTTCCATCGGGCATGTTCACTTTGCTAAGTGTGAGGCGCGCTCCTTCGAAATCACTGCAGCGGATCACGACGCTCTGGATGATGTTATTGTATTTGGAAACGGCACTGATTACCTCTCCGGCAATTTCCGTGGCCTGGTCGGCGGCTACTGGAATTTGAGCCGTCTGTCCGTTCGGTGTGCCGATCAGTTCTTGCAGTTTGGCGGCAGACATTTCAATGCGCGCTGGCAAGAGGTTGAACAAGCGAGGCTTGTTGTAATTCGGTTCGTTGAGGGGAATGTTTCCGTCCTGCGCATTCAGGTTGAATGTAGTGGCCAGGAACAAGAGGCCGAGGACGAGGATCTGATTGTTTTTCATAATTAACTTTTTTGAGTTAATCGATATTGGATGGATGGTTGCAGTGCGTTTCCTTACTGCGTTGGTTCTTCTTTCAAGGACAAGTCAAAGATGGCCTGGTGTAAGACACAATGCCAAAGAATTCAAACAGAAAATGCCCTCGGTGAGGGCATTTTCATGATTCAGGTTCGTAGATTTTCTATAAGCAATCGGAGAGTTCCGTGCTAATACTGGTTTGTCCTAAGCATTACCAGCGTACAGGCCTGTAGGGTTTGGATACCCGCGGCTTGAGCCAATTGTTCCAATTCGTCATTCTCGGCGCCCGGGTTGAATATGATGCGCTTAGGATGCGCAGATAGTAGATATGTATAATATGCGCGTTGCCGTTCGGCTCCCAAATAGAGCGTAATCGTATCGATCGGATCAGCAGGAAGTGCCTCCCACTGGGTATGTATCATTACTCCATCGATCATGCCAGTTCTTCCCCCCAACGCATAAACGGCATACCCCATTTGCTTTAATAAGGATACAGCCAGATAGCTATACCGATCTGCCTGGGGGGAGGCGCCCAGTACCAATGTTATGCCTTCTCGCAAATTCACAGACGCAAGGTAGCGCGCAATCGATTAATTTAGGTGTATGGCTCAATACCTTCTTTCCCTGTTCATGTTGCTGATGTCGTTCGGCAGCACGGCTCAACATGCTTCCTTCCGATTTGCGTTCGTTACCGACACCCACATCGGATCGCCCAACGGATCTCCAGAGGAAGATCTGCGACGTACTGTGCGAGACATCAATCTACAAACCGACCTGGCCTTTGTGCTCGTCACCGGCGATATTACCGAAATGGGTACCGACGCCGAGATCCGATTGGCCAAGTCTATTTTAGATAGCTTGGACATTCCCTGGTATCCCATTCCCGGAAATCACGATACCGGATGGAGTGAATCCGGCGGACAATCTTTCATACGACTGTTTGGCAGCGATAAATTCCATTTCGTATATCAAGGCGTGCATTTTATTGGATGTGCCTCCGGCCCCTATGTTCGGATGAGCGATGGGCACATACCCCGGGATGCCATCAATTGGCTAGACAAAGAATTGAGTTCCATTGCCACCAACGAACCCATCTTCTTTGTCAACCATTACCCAATCGACAGCAGTTTGGATAATTGGTATGAGGCGACCGATCGGTTGCGTGCTCGAAATACGTTGGTGGCCATTTGCGGACATGGTCATGCGAACAAACGCTTCGATTTTGAAGGCATTCCCGGTGTGATGGGAAGATCCAACTTACGCGCCAAAGCACCCGGTGGCGGATACAACTGGGTGGAGGTGCGAAGCGACAGTTTATTCTTCTCCGAACGCAAACCCCTGGAGCAAACAACCCGCCTTTGGGCTTCCGTTAAAACCGGTGTGCAAAAAAGCAACGGGTCCTATCCACGCCCTGATTTTTCCATCAACCGACGATTCAACGAGGTACAAACCGAGTGGACCGTACAATCGAGCGCCAATATCTTGGCCTCGCCCACATTGGCCGATAAGCTGGTCGTGGTGGGAAATCACATCGGAGAACTAAATGCCTATCAGGCCAATTCCGGCAAATGGAAATGGACCTATCGTACGTCGGGAGCCATCTATTCGACCGCGGCCATAGCACAAGATCGGGTGGTGATCGGTTCCGCCGACGGCGGCATTCATGGTGTGGATCTGAAAACTGGGAAAGGCATTTGGAAAATTCAAACGCCTGCATCCGTGCTGGGCTCCGCCTTGATCCAGGAGGATACTGTTTTTATCGGAGGCAGCGCCGGAGACATCTATGCCCTGCGTCTATCGGATGGAAGTCGTATCTGGACTTATAGCGGACTCGAAGGGCCGGTCGTCAGTACGCCAGTCATTGCTCAAGGAAAATTGATTCTGGGTGCTTGGGACCGTCATCTCTATGCGATCGATACCCGTACCGGTGAGCTTCGTTGGAAATGGAACAACGGTTCATCGGTCAGAAACTTTTCGCCGGCGTCTTGTACACCGGCCATTCGAGACAGCCTAGTTTTCATCGTGGCACCCGATCGGTTTGTATCAGCGATCCATCTGACGAATGGGAATACGATTTGGCGTACCAAAGAAGGCGGTTTGCGTGAATCCATCGGGATTTCAGCCGACGGACAATGGCTCTATGGAAAAAGCATGCAGGATACGTTGGTTGCGTTTCCAACATCCGCCGAGCTTCCAAAGGCAAGTTGGAAAATGCCTGTAGGATATGGCTATGATCATGTTCCCTCCATGCTGATCGAAGAAGAGGGCACCTTGTTTTTTGGAACACGCAATGGCGTCGTCTATGCGGTCGATCCGCAATCGCAACGAACCATTTGGGCGCACAAAGTAGATAACGCCATGGTTAATACGATACGCGTGATAAACCGAAGGGAAATGCTCGTCTCAACCATGGATGGTCGATTGGTGAAACTAAGTTATCGAGGTGCTTTCTGATCTAGACAAACATCTGGATCGGATTCTCCAGATATTTCTTAACCGATTGAAGGAAGGCAGCTCCGGAAGCCCCATCCACACTGCGGTGATCGCAGCTGAGGGTCACTTTCATGACGTTGGAAACCCCGAATCCTTGTCCCTGACGAACCACCACTTCTTTGATTCGACCTACGGCCAGGATGCAGCTGTCGGGCGGATTGATGATGGCGGTGAAATCTTCAATATCCATCATGCCCAAGTTGGAGATGGTAAATGTATTGCCGGTGAATTCGTTGGGTTGTAATTTTTTGCTCTTGGCTTTACCGGCGAGTTCTTTGGTTTCTGCAGCGATTTGCGGAAGCGTCTTTTGATCGGCGAAGCGGATCACTGGGACGATCAGTCCGTCTTCAATGGCAACAGCTACCCCCACGTGTACGTGGCTGTATCGGCGGATCTTATCGCCCATCCAGGATGCATTGATGGCCGGGTGCTGACGAAGGGCTAAGGAAACGGCTTTCACCACCATATCGTTGAAGCTCACTTTCACCGGACTCACCTCATTGAGCTGCGTGCGGGCCGACATGGCATTGTCCATGGTGATCTCCATCGTGAGATAGAAATGCGGCGCGCTGAACATGCTCTCGCCCAAACGTTTCGCAATCACGTTGCGCATCTGCGAGTTCGGTATGTCGGTATGTCCTTCGGTGAAATTGCCCACGAATGGAGCAGGTGCAGCCGACGTGCCGGGCTTGTAATTATCGATATCGGCCTTCACAATGCGACCTCCATCTCCACTGCCTTGCAAGCTTCGCAGATCAACGCCCTTCTCTTGTGCAATCTTCTTCGCTAAAGGCGATGCTTTGACGCGACCATCTGCGGTAGTAGCACTTGCCGTGCTTACCGGAGTAGCTACCGGTGCGCCAGCAACAGTTGCAGTAGGTGCTGGAGCCGGTGTTGGGGTGGTTGTAGCAGCTGCCGGAGAAGCTGGAGCGGGACCGGATTTAGCGGCATCCACCAAACTAGCTACATCTACTTTGCCCGGTTCGCCAATGATGCAAAGCAGCGCATTTACGGCGATCTTTTCACCGGCTTGTGCGCCGATGTGCAATAAGGTACCCGTCTTGTAGCTCTCCAATTCCATCGTGGCCTTATCGGTCTCGATCTCTGCTAAAATTTCTCCTTTGCGAACAGGGTCGCCCACTTTTTTATGCCAGGAAGCGATCACACCGGCTTCCATGGTATCACTCAGTCGGGGCATCAATACGACTTCTTCCACTTTGGAAAGATCGATGGAAGCCGATGTGACGGTGGGCGAAGGAATAGGAGCCGGTTCTGTAGTGGTTTCTGCAGCGGGGGTGTTGTTGGTGGCAACTGCCTGTATCAATGCGGAGATGTCTTCCCCGGCTTGGCCGATGATGGCGAGCAGGTCATTGACTTGCAATTTTCCTCCTTTGTCTGTGCCGATGTGGAGCAGAATCCCATCCTTATAGCTTTCGAGTTCCATGGTGGCTTTGTCGGTTTCCACCTCCGCCAACAAGTCACCTTTGCGGACGGGGTCGCCCACTTGCTTGTGCCAAGAGGCTATCACGCCTTCAGTCATCGTATCACTCAATCGGGGCATTAAAATCACCTCAGCCATGGGTCGAAAAAATTTGCCCGAAATTAAGACAAAACGAGGGAATGCGGGGGAGACAGTTGAATCAGAAATCCAGGTCCATCCCCAGTTGCTCACGCAAGGCATGCACCAGGGGATAATTGGCGATCATCGCTTGGTATTGATCGCGGCTACTTAGGGTCACGGGCTGGTCGGATACCGCATTTGGATCGGGCTCCATCACGATCACCTGGAATTGCAGGTTGGAAACGCCCAATTCGGCGATTAAAAAATCATACAGGGTATTCCGCTCTTGTTCGATGAATCGTTGCTCGATGTTGTTGTAGGTCCGTATGCGAAATTCATGGGGCCCAACCAGCTCCAACGCTGCCCGGTCAAACGAAGGCAAAGCCGGATTTCGGTCTGTTCTCAATCGATCTGTATAAACCGACCAAACGCGTAGGAGTGCTTCCAGTTCGATTGAGGCAGGGCCCTCTTTGGCCGATTTTCCAGCGTCGGATTGTGCGTATTGTCCTCGAATCTTGTTCAGCGCACTCAACTTACCCACGGGCGCTGTGGCTGGGGATGGTGTTGGAGTCGGTGTCGTTTCCTTGAGGGTTGATGTCAGCGGCTGGGTCGGAGGGGCAGATTCAATCGTCAGTTTGGCCTTCGGAGTTGTAGCCTCGGTAGTTTCCGCAGCGGGTTTCTTGCTTGTGCCGGGTTGATAAGCCCGAATGGACCTGACCCGAAAGGCGACCGGACTATCCGCTATTTTTTTTTTAATCCCGGCCTCTCCGCTCGAAAGATCCAAGGCTTGTTGTAGGTAGGCCAGTTTGATCAGGGCCATTTCGATCTGCAATCGTTTGTTTCGGGCAGTCCGATATTGTATCTCGGCCTGGTTGATGAGGTTCAGGGCACTGACCAAATAGCCGGCAGCGTATTGAGGGGCGATGGTTCGATAGCGTTCCTTGAACCCTTCCGCCACATCCAGCAATTGCGCTGCTTTTTCATCCTGACTGACCAGCAAGTTTCGGAGAAACTCGGCGAAGCCGGATAGGAAAAGATCTCCTTCAAAGCCCTTCTGGTGAATCTGGTCGTACAGCAATAAAGAGTCGCTGAGTTGTTGTTGTTTCAGTAATTCCAGCAATTGAAAATAAAGATCTGCATCCAGGATGTTTAGATGCTCGAGGGTATTTGCGTAACTCAACTGTCCGCCGCTGAAACTAACAATCTTGTCGAGTAAGCTCAACGCATCGCGCATGCAACCTTCGCTTTTTTGCGCAATGAGTTGCAGTGCATTTTCATCAGCAACGATGGATTCTTTTTTGCAGATGGATGCCAGATGTTCGATGGTATCCCGCAGGGTGATGCGTTTGAAATCGAAGATCTGACAACGGCTCAGGATGGTGGGGAGGATCTTGTGTTTTTCGGTCGTGGCCAGAATGAAGATCGCATAGGGTGGGGGTTCCTCCAGGGTCTTCAAGAATGCATTGAAGGCCGATTGACTGAGCATGTGCACCTCGTCGATCACATATACTTTATAAGAACCGGCTTGGGGTAAATAACGGATCTGATCGGTGAGTTCCCGGATTTGCTCCACGGAATTGTTGGAGGCCGCATCCAATTCAAAATAATTCAGGGAAGCACCTTCGTTGAACGAGCGGCAGGGAGTACACTGATCGCAGGCTTCCCCTTCGGGGGTCCGGTTTTCGCAATTGATGGTTTTGGCCAGGATTCGTGCGCAGGTTGTTTTACCGACTCCGCGCGGACCGCAAAAAAGAAACGCATGTGCCAACTGTTTTTGGCGAATCGCATTCAACAGCGTGGTGGTAATGTGCGACTGCCCCACAACGGTGTCGAAGGTTTGGGGGCGGTATTTGCGGGCGGAAACGATGAATTTATCCATAATGGCCGGGGTTGCAAGATAGCGAACGGAAAGGACTGTTGCGGCTGCAGCAGTTTATAAAATCGGGTGGGTGTGGAAGGGGCGGGTTCGGTCGAACAGGTAGCGGTAAGTGATTAATTTTCGGGTCCGGAACGTGTCGCCAATGCCCTCTGCCACGTTGATCATTTTCGGATTAAATTCTCCGATCCACTGCAATTCGTAAGTATCGTAACGATTGAGCGGCTGGATTACTTTTTTCGCTTCATTGATCAAGTACGAATCCACGCCTTTTCCTTGATGCTCGGGCACGATCCCGAAGGCGATTCCGGTGAAGCGGGGGTTGTTCCATCGGCTTTTGATCCACAGAAATTTCAACTTCTGCCAGAGGCCAAATTTTCCATGTAAGTGACGGAACCATTGGTTTAGGTCAGGTAGGTTCAGGAACAGGGCGATGGGTTCGTCTTTGTAATAGGCGAACCAGACGATCTTTTCCTCGACGACTGGCATCATTTTCTTGAAAAGGCTCAATACTTGTTCTTTGCGTAATTCCTTCATCCCGGCGTGCCCGGCCCAAGCTTTGTTGTAAACCGTCATAAAATCCAGGGCGTATTTCTGCCAGTTCCGTTTGCGTAAATGAACCGCCCGAAAATCAGGGTCTTGGGCAATTTGGGCGTGACGATCCAGGATCTTTGGGGTGAGTTCTTTTCGGGGATCCAGTCCAAAGCAGATCTGGTTGTAGAAATTCCGGAAGCCATAATCTTCAAACAATTTCTGGTAGTAGGGCGGATTGTAATTCATCCCGTACAACGGGGATTGAAATCCCTCTACGATCAGTCCCCACCAACGGTCTCGTTCCCCGAAATTGATCGGTCCATCCATCGCCTCCATGCCTCGTTGCAACAGCCAGTGTTTGGCTACATCAAAAAGCAGATCGGCGGCAGATTGATCGTTGATGCAGTCGAAAAAGCCGATACCGCCCACCGGAACCCCATCTCCCTTGTTCTTATACTTTTTATTCACAAAGGCAGCAATTCGGCCGATGGGCTCCTGGCGGTCGTTGAACAGGATCCAGCGGGCCGCTTCCCCAAAACGGAAAGCCTTGTTTTTTTTGGGGTCGAACACATCCTCGATGTCCTTGTCCAACGGGCGGATGTAGTGCGGGTCGGTCCGGAGCAGCCGGGGATTGACCTCCAGGAAGGTCCGGGCCAACAGGGGCGTATTCACTTCGATCAACTGCATACCGCAAGTAACGAAGAATCAACAGTTTTCCACCGACCCAATTTTGACCCCTCCGGATTTTAAATTTCTCCCCTTGGCCCTTACCTTTGCGGCCGGAAACAAACAGGCCTGCGGGCCACTAAAAAAATACCCCGAAAAATGGCAAACCTCGGTAAAGTCAAACAAGTGATCGGTGCGGTTGTCGACGTTCAATTCGACGGCAAACTCCCGGAGATCTTCAACGCGTTGGAACTGAAAAAAGAGAATGGCGATACGCTGGTACTGGAAGTACAGCAGCACTTGGGACAAGACAGCGTGCGTACCATTGCGATGGACGGGACCGAAGGTCTGGTTCGCGGTACGGCCGTGGTCGATACCGGTAAGGCAATTGCCATGCCCACTGGAGAAGGCATCAAAGGCCGTCTCTTCAACGTGACCGGTGATCCAATCGACGGACTTCCTGCTGTAAGCAAAGAGAATGGTCGCCCGATCCACGCCCAGCCACCCGCTTTTGAAAATCTGAGCACGGCCTCTGAAGTGTTGTATACCGGTATCAAGGTCATCGACCTCATCGAGCCCTACGCAAAGGGTGGTAAGATCGGATTGTTCGGTGGTGCAGGTGTGGGTAAGACCGTTTTGATCCAAGAGCTGATCAACAACATCGCGAAAGCCTATTCGGGATTATCCGTGTTTGCCGGTGTGGGCGAGCGTACCCGCGAAGGAAATGACCTGATGCGTGAGATGATCGAAGCCGGGATCATGAAATACGGCGATGCTTTCAAACACAGCATGGAAGAAGGTGGATGGGACCTCAGCAAAGTGGACATGAACGAGCTGGCCGATTCCAAAGCAACCTTCGTATTCGGACAAATGAACGAACCTCCTGGCGCCCGTGCTCGTGTGGCGTTGTCGGGACTGACCATCGCTGAATATTACCGCGACGGAGATGGACAAGGCAAAGGCCGCGACATCCTCTTCTTCGTAGACAATATCTTCCGATTCACACAGGCTGGTTCTGAGGTTTCGGCCTTGTTGGGTCGTATGCCTTCGGCAGTAGGATATCAGCCTACACTCGCTACCGAGATGGGAATCATGCAAGAGCGGATCACGTCTACCAAGAATGGTTCGATCACTTCCGTTCAAGCGGTATACGTACCGGCGGATGACTTGACCGATCCCGCTCCGGCTACCACCTTCGCCCACTTGGATGCCACTACAGTACTATCTCGTAAGATCGCCGACTTGGGTATCTATCCAGCCGTTGATCCGTTGGATTCAACTTCACGTATCCTGACCCCGCAAGTGGTGGGTGATGCACACTATAACTGTGCCGACCGCGTAAAGTCAATGTTGCAGCGTTACAAGGAGTTGCAAGACATCATTGCGATCTTGGGTATGGATGAACTCAGTGATGAAGATAAAATGGTTGTATCCCGCGCTCGTAAAGTGCAGCGTTTCCTTTCTCAGCCTTTCCACGTGGCAGAGGCTTTCACCGGATTGAAAGGCGTGCTGGTACCGATCGAGGAAACCATTCGCGGATTCAACATGATCATGGACGGCGAAGTGGACGATTATCCAGAAGCAGCCTTCAACCTGGTCGGTAGCATCGACGATGCGATCGAGAAGGGTAAGAAACTGATGGCCGCCGCTCAATCCTGATCCAAAACACACAACGAATGAACTTGGAAATATTGACCCCCGAAAAGAAGCTGTTCAGCGGCGAGGTGTATGGCGTGCAGATGCCCGGTATCAGCGGAAGCTTCGAAGTACTGGATCGACATGCCCCACTGATCAGTGCCTTGAAAGCCGGAAAGGTGAAAGTACTGAGCGGAGCCAATCAAGAACTGGCCTCCTATCAGGTACAGGGTGG
>Ga0102923_1000493_pt1 | contig 11012 bp, 9 predicted proteins | sample Colrivmeta156902_FD_78206 | JGI IMG/M metagenome (GOLD analysis project Ga0102923, IMG submission 78206) | Estuarine microbial communities from the Columbia River estuary - metaG 1569-02 | ecosystem: Environmental > Aquatic > Marine > Intertidal zone > Estuary | place: USA: Columbia River Estuary...
GAATGGTTCTATATCTCCTATTAGAAAATTTGTACCCACAGAAATTCGAGTTCCTGTTTTTATTCTCATCATAGCGGCACTTGTGACAATCATTGATTTTAGTATTCACGCTTTTATAGAACCGCTCTATAAAGCTTTAGGCATTTTTATCCCTCTTATTGTAACTAATTGTATTGTGTTAGCACGCGTTGAATCTTTTGCGGCAAAAAATGATACAGCCCCTTCTTTTTTCGATGGTCTTTATATGGGACTTGGTTTAGCAATGGTGCTAGCCGTGCTTGGTGCTTTGAGAGAAATTTTTGGTAAAGGTACCTTGTTATCTGGCATTGACCTTATCTTCGGATCTTCAGCAAGCAATCTTGTCATTCATTTTTTTAGTGACTACCCAGGATTTCTTTTAGCAATTCTTCCCCCAGGAGCTTTTATTAGTTTAGCTTGCCTCATTGCATTAAAAAATCATATCGAAGCACGCTAGTAGCTTTCCTCATGAACCCTCAAAAGCGATTTAAGATTTTTGAGTTGCTATCTAAAGCCACACCCCATCCTACGACAGAGCTTATTTATCAGACACCCTTCCAGCTTCTAATCTCAGTCATATTATCTGCCCAAGCTACTGACAAATCAGTCAATAAAGCAACTTTGTTGTTGTTCAATAAAGCACCTAACGCAAAACGACTTGCTCAAATGCAATTAAAGGATATTGAGCTTTGTATAAAAACAATTGGGCTATATAAAACAAAAGCTAAGAACATACTTGAAACTGCAAAGATTATCGATGCCGAATTTGAAGGGCTAGTCCCTCAGGATCGATTAGCACTAGAAGCACTTCCTGGTGTAGGAAGAAAAACTGCGAACGTAATTTTAAACACTATTTTTCACGAGCCAACTATTGCAGTAGACACCCATATATTTAGGATCGCAAATCGCATTAATTTAGCACCGGGAGAAAATGTACTTCAGGTAGAAAAAAAATTAATTAAATTAACCCCGAAAGAATTTTTGCATGATGCGCATCATCTTTTGATACTTCATGGAAGATATACGTGCATTGCAAGACAACCTAAATGCAATGTTTGTGTTATTTATGATTTATGCGAGTATAAGAAAAAACTTAAAAATTAAAACGAAATAAGCTTAATTTGTCTTTCAGACGCCAATTCATTAATCTCTTTTTTTTGATCATCGCTTAACGCTAGCCACTGAGCAATTTCATCTTGGCTTCTAAAGCACCCTTCGCAAAAGTGGTGCTCTTTATTGATAAGACAAACGCCGATACAAGGTGATTCAGTCATCACAATAGTCTTTCTCTAACTATTCTAAAGTGCCGTGGCAATGTTTATATTTTTTATTGCTTCCACATGGGCATGGATCGTTTCTACCCACTTTAGGCAAACCATTTTCTATGTCGGCTTTTTTGCTTGATGACTTTTTAACTTCATCTTTATTTTTTTTGTCAATCTCATTGACTTCAGCTTCGTCCTTAATCTTTACGACCATCGTAATACGAGTGACCTCGGACTTCACTGTGTCTAGAAGATATCCAAATAATTCAAAGGCCTCCTTCTTATATTCTTGTTTAGGATTTTTTTGCGCATAAGAACGTAAATGTATGCCTTGTCTTAAATGATCAAGAGATGATAAATGTTCTCTCCAATGGTGATCTATGCTTTGTAACATAACCGTTTTTTCAAAATGTCGAATAACGTCCTGACCCACTAAAGATTCTTTTTCTTGATATTGCTTATTCGCAAGAGAAATGACTCTCTCATAAATTTCCTCAATAGCAATCTGAGGTTCTTTTTCAATCCATCCTTGGATAGAAAGACTTAATCCGTAGTCTAAAAATAAAACTTTTTCTAAGGAAGGGATATCCCACATATCTTCCATACTGCCTTGTGGAATATGATTCTGAGCTAGATTACGAAGAACATCAGATCTCATTGCTGAAATTGTTTCAGCGGTTTGGTCTGAATCAATCAATTCATTTCTTTGCTCGTAAATCACTTTTCTTTGATCATTCGCAACATCATCATATTCAAGCAACTGTTTCCTAATATCGAAATTACGGCCCTCAACTTTTCTTTGCGCATTTTCAATGGCTTTTGTTACCCATGAATGCTCTATCGCTTCTCCTTCTGGCATTTTTAACTTTTCCATAATGGCTGATACTCGATCAGATGCAAATATTCTTAACAACGAATCTTCTAACGATAAATAGAAGCGACTGGATCCAGGATCCCCCTGTCTTCCTGCGCGGCCTCTTAATTGATTATCTACACGTCTTGACTCATGTCTTTCAGTGCCAATAATATGAAGACCACCTGCTTTAACGACTAAGCTATTTTGTTTTTTCCATGCGTCCTTAATTTCTTTAATTTCTTTTTCTTTTTTACTGTCAGTTAATTTATCGCTTAACTTAATTTCATGAATATCAGCTTCAATACTCCCGCCAAGCACAATGTCTGTTCCTCGACCTGCCATATTCGTCGCGATAGTAATCATCCCCGGACGACCTGCTTGCGCAATAATGTGCGCTTCTTTTTCATGATGTTTTGCATTCAATACTTGATGTTTTAATTTTACTTTTGTAAGTAATGCTGAAATAAGCTCTGAATTTTCAATCGAAGTAGTACCTACTAATACTGGCTGATCAATTTTTTGACATTCTTTAATATCTTCAATTACCGCAGCATATCTCTCTTGTGAAGTGCGATACACTTTATCCATCATATCTTTTCTTTGCGTGGTTCGATGTGGCGGAATAATGATGGTTTCAAGCCCGTAGATTTGATTGAACTCAAAAGCCTCAGTATCAGCCGTACCTGTCATACCAGATAATTTCTCATACATCCTAAAATAATTTTGGAATGTAATAGAGGCTAGCGTTTGATTCTCTTTTTGTATCTCAACGCCTTCTTTAGCTTCAACAGCTTGATGGATACCCTCTGACCATCTGCGGCCAGGCATCATTCTTCCGCTAAATTCATCGACAATAATAATGCCATTGTCTTTCACGACATAATGTTGATCTTTATTGAATAGGTTTCTTGCTTTTAATGATGCGTTAACATGGTGAACGAGTGAGATATTAGTTGCATCATATAAGCTCGATTGCTCAGATAATAGACCTGCCTTAATTAATAGCTTCTCTACATTCTCATGGCCACTCTCGGATAGAATTACTTGATGTGCCTTTTCATCTATCCAATAGTCACCGCTTTCCTCTTCGGTTTTTTGTTTTGAAAGCTTTGCCACAACTAAATTAATTTTAGTATAAAGATCTACATTATCTTCGGCCTGCCCGGAAATGATTAAAGGCGTTCTTGCCTCATCAATTAATATCGAGTCAACTTCATCCACTAAACCGTAATGTAGCTTTCTTTGAACACGCTCTTCTTTAGAGAAGATCATGTTATCTCTTAGGTAATCAAAACCAAATTCATTGTTTGTACCGTAAGTAATATCGGCCTCATAAGCTTTTTTCTTCTCTTCGCTCGAAATATTAGATAAATTAATACCTACTTCAAGACCTAGAAATCTATAAATTTGGCCCATCCATTCCGCATCTCTTTTTGCAAGATAATCATTGACGGTAATTACATGAACGCCCTTGCCCAAAAGTGCATTAAGATATATCGGTAAGGTTGCAACAAGCGTCTTGCCTTCACCTGTTCGCATTTCTGAAATTTTTCCATCGTGAAGTGCCATGCCACCGATGAGCTGAACATCAAAGTGACGCATTTCTAATACGCGTCGACTTGCCTCTCTCACAACAGCAAAAGCCTCAACTAATAAATCATCTAACTTTTGTCCTTCGTTAAGTCGTTTTTTAAATTCAGTGGTTTTAGCTTTTAAAGCTGCATCACTAAGTTTTTTAGTTGCATCTTCTAATAAATTTATTTGCTGGGCTTTTTTGCCGTAGTCTTTAAGAAGCCTATCGTTTCTGCTTCCAAATAAATTCTTAACAATGGTCTTTAACATAATGTGAATATTCTTAGTCGAAATAATTTGAAATAATTAATATTGAAGATATTTTCGAGGATCTAAGGACTCGCCATTCATTCTGATTTCATAATGAAGATGAGGGCCTGTCGACCTTCCAGTGTTACCTACTAACGCTACAACTTGATTCTTTTTAATGCGATCACCTTCTTTAACTAATAATTTAGCTGCATGCGCATATCGTGTTTCAAGCCCAGATCCATGAGAAATTCTTACCATATTGCCATACTCAGGCGTTACTTCAGCTGATATCACTATACCTGCAGCAGTAGCTTTAATAGGCTGGCCAGCATCTGCACTAAAATCTAATCCTTCATGAAACGCTCTCACACCTAAAAAAGGGTCCACTCTCCAACCATAACTTGATGAATTAAAAGGTGCGTTGACTGGAGAAGCATTTGGCAAAGTATCTTTAAACACACTTTGTTTTAGATAAATGGCTTCTAAATTATTGTAGTGCTCTTCATGCCTTTCAATATCAAGTGTTAACTTATCAATAAATGATTGGAGTTCGGCTTCGGTAAAATTCTTTTCAGGAACAAAAGGACCGCCTTGGCCAGATGATTTTATTGGTGCTGGCTTAGGAATTTTTTCATTTGTTTTTAATTTTTCTTTAGCAAAGTCTTGAAGTCTCTGAGATTGATTATCTATACGCATCAATCGGGCTTGGAGCTCACCAATTTGGGTTGCATAAATATCTAAATTCTTTTGAAAGCTTCCCAAATTAAGGTCAAGCTTCAGGTTAATTAATGATTTTTTTTCTTCCACGTCGCCGTTATATTTTGAATCAAGCCAGCTAATCGCTTGAATAAACCCAATAAAGCACAGAAATAGTATGGCAATAAAAGTTGCTAAATGGACACTTTTTGGCTTTGATGTACTATTTGTTACAAAGATAATTCGCATTGAAATCTAAAATTTAGCTGAAATAATAGATAATTATAACTTATGAAGCCCGTGAACAAGCTTTTGGAAAGTGAAGTATTTTCCTTAATTAGAGAGAAAAATCGCTCTATTTCTGGCTATCAAAAGCTATGGTCTAACAAAGCTCCAAGCAAATTAGCCCCTTTATCTCATGTCGGCGGGATTCAAGACGACATTTTGACCATTTACGTTGAAAACAGTGGCATTGCGAGCAAATTAAAATTTATTGAGTCCACGCTACTTAAGGACTTGAATGAAGGGATTCAAAAAGAGATGCCCTTTGCTAATCCGATAAAATCCTTAAAAATTAAATTAGTAATTAAAAATTCCAAAATCACTCCTCCTCGATATAAAAGCTTTCCTGCTCAAGCTAAATTTGCTTTAGAAAATTTATTAAATAACCTCGAAGATTCACCTTTAAGACACCGACTGATTAGATTAATTAAACATCATACAAATGCTGACTGAAGCGATCATCCTCATCCTTGCTGGAAGCATCGTCGGGACTTTATCAGGACTTCTCGGTATTGGCGGGGGCCTTATCATCGTACCTATTCTCACATTTGTCTTAGTCCATTTTCATCAAATTACCTTTGATCAATCGATATTAATGGCTATTGGGACATCGCTTGTTTCTATTGTTTTTACAGGGGGGGTGTCAAGCTTCTATCATTCAAAACGAAATAATATGGACTGGTCGATTGCTACTCAATACATTCCTGGGGTTTTATTAGGTTCAACTATGATGGCTTTTGTCATACCCCATTTAAATATCGCATTCATTAAACATGCTTTTATTGTCTATACTTTTTTTGCTGCCTATGAGATTCTAAAGACACCTACAATCAAAAGTGTTGTTCAATTACCAGCAGTTTTTTTTGCTAATATTTATGGATTTGCCATCGCTTCTATCTCGACCGTTATTGGAATTGGAGGTGGAACAATGTTTGTACCTTATTTCATTTATCATAAAGTTAAAGCGCGACTTGCGGTCGGACTCTCAAGCTCATTAGGAATATTTATTGGCTTAGGCGCTTCATTCGGATTTATCAAAAATGGCTTACATGTCAGTCAACTCCCTCAATTTAGTATCGGTTACATCTATCTCCCTGGACTTATATTGATAACATCCTCAAGTCTCATTTTTGTAAGATTGGCAACAAAATGGATTCATCAAATTTCTGTTTTATCATTAAAAAAAATATTTGCTTGTCTATTATTTTTAATCGGCTTGTCAATGCTTTTCGCAGGATAATTTGTAATTAAAATATGTAGTTTTCTAGTCACAAAGTTATTGAATGTGATAATTTATTACATAAGTTTTTCATTTTAAGATTTCAAAATTTAGGAGCATGTATGTCAGAACTTAACCTTATTATTGGCGCAGCGCTATTGGCAATTCTTTATGGTGCAGTGATGAGCGCTTGGATATTTAAACTACCTGCTGGCAATGCAAAAATGCAAGAAATTGCCCTTGCTATCCAAGAAGGGGCAAAAGCCTACCTCGCAAGACAATACAAAGCGATATCGATCGTAGGTGTGGTGCTAGCCATTTTAATTGGTTTGTTTATATCTAAAGATACTGCGATAGGTTTTGTCGTTGGTGCTTTTCTATCCGGCGCTTGCGGTTTTATTGGTATGAATGTCTCAGTGAAAGCTAATGTTAGAACTGCACAAGCCGCTACAAAAGGGATCGTTCCAGCACTTGATGTAGCTTTTAAAGGTGGCGCTATTACAGGTTTATTAGTGGTTGGACTTGGGCTTCTTGGTGTCACAGGGTTTTATATGTACCTAGGTGGAGCTGATGCAACTGATTTAAATCCTCTTATTGGGCTCGCTTTTGGTTCCTCACTTATTTCAATTTTTGCCCGTTTAGGCGGTGGTATCTTTACTAAGGGGGCGGATGTAGGTGCCGACTTAGTAGGCAAAGTTGAGGCTGGTATTCCAGAAGATGACCCAAGAAATCCTGCTGTGATTGCAGATAACGTTGGTGATAATGTTGGTGATTGCGCAGGTATGGCAGCAGACTTATTTGAAACCTATGCGGTAACTTTAATTGCAACTATGCTCCTTGGTGGGCTCGTCATTACAAATAATGGTGCAAGCGGAATTATTTATCCACTTCTATTAGGTGCGTCATCTATCGTGACATCGATTGTTGGATGTTTCTTTGTAAGAGCTACACCTAAAATGAAAAATGTAATGCCTGCTTTATATAAAGGCCTCATCGTAGCCGGCGGACTTTCACTTATAGCTTTCTACTATGTAACAAACTTTGTATTTCCTGAAGGCGTTTCAATCCAAAATGTAAACGTTTCCTCTATGGCTTTATTCCAAGCATGTATCGTAGGCCTTGTATTAACAGCAGCTTTGGTATGGATTACTGAATATTATACGGGTACAGATTATGAGCCTGTAAGGCACGTTGCGCGCGCTTCCAAAACAGGTCACGCAACAAACATTATTGCTGGCATTGGCATTTCAATGAAATCAACAGCCTTGCCTGTAATATCTGTTTGTATTGCAATTTTCGTATCTCATCATCTTGCAGGTCTTTATGGTATTGCAGTTGCGGCTACATCGATGTTAAGTATGGCTGGCATTATTGTCGCATTAGATGCTTATGGTCCAATCACCGATAACGCAGGCGGTATTGCTGAAATGGCTGGATTACCTAAGAGCGTTCGTGATGTAACTGATCCATTAGATGCAGTTGGAAATACAACTAAAGCAGTCACTAAAGGTTATGCGATTGGATCAGCTGGCCTTGCAGCGCTTGTTCTTTTTGCAGACTACACACATAAATTAGAGTCTGTCGGTATTGCAACTACATTTGATCTAAGTGACCCGCTAGTTATTATTGGATTAATTATTGGTGGTCTTATTCCTTACCTTTTTGCTGCGATGGCCATGGAAGCTGTTGGAAGAGCTGCAGGTGCGGTGGTTGAAGAAGTAAGACGTCAATTCAAAACCATCAAAGGCATTATGACTGGTAAAGGTAAACCTGATTATGCTCGCGCCGTTGATATGCTAACGACAGCAGCTATTAAAGAAATGATTGTGCCTTCATTACTTCCTGTTGCAGTTCCAATTATTGTGGGCTTAACTCTAGGACCTAAAGCATTAGGCGGTCTTCTTATGGGAACGATTGTGACCGGTTTATTTGTTGCTATCTCTATGTGCACAGGTGGTGGTGCTTGGGATAATGCAAAAAAATATATTGAAGATGGTAATCATGGTGGTAAAGGTTCAGAAGCGCACAAAGCAGCTATTACAGGAGACACTGTAGGTGATCCTTACAAGGATACTGCTGGCCCTGCTATTAACCCGCTTATTAAAATCATTAATATTGTGGCCCTTCTCATCGTGCCACTTCTTTAATTGATGAATAAAAAAAGGCGCCTTAATCAAGGCGCCTTTTTTATTTAATTTACTTTTTAATGTCTTGGCCTGTAAGTTTTTTAAAGGCTTCTAAATATTTTTCACTTGTTTTTCTAATTACATCTTCTGGTAATGAAGGCGGTGGTGGCGTTTTATTCCATCCACTATTTTCTAGCCAGTCTCTAATAAATTGTTTATCAAAGCTTGGTTGCGAGGCTCCTTCACGATATTGATCTAGTGGCCAAAACCGAGAAGAGTCTGGCGTTAATATTTCATCAATAAGTACTAAATGATTTTCATCATCTAAACCGAATTCAAATTTGGTATCTGCAATAATAATGCCCTTTGTGAGAGCAAAAGTTGAAGCTTCATGATATAGCTTAATACTAATTTCTTTAATGCGGGATGCAACATCTTTACCGACGCGAGCTTCACATTCTTCATATGAAATATTTTCATCGTGCCTGCCAACTGCCTCTTTACTAGAAGGTGTAAATATAGGCTCACTTAATTTTGCAGACTCTTTTAAACCTTGTGGAAGTTTTATGCCACATAGTGATTGTGTTTTTTGATAATCTTTCCAGCCACTGCCTGATAAGTAACCTCGAACAATTGCTTCAATAGGTAAGGCCTTTAATTTTCTTGCGACAATAGCACGATTTTTTACCTGAATTACTTCATTTTCAGCTACAACGCTTTCTGGTGAAATTCCAGACAAATGATTGGCGACTACAAAGGAAAGCTTATTAAACCAAAAGTCAGCCATTTGCGTCAGAACAAAGCCCTTAAATGGAATAGGCTCTGCCATCACAACGTCAAACGCAGATAATCGATCTGTTGTAACAATCAATAGATGTTTATCATCAATCTCATAAATATCTCTCACTTTTCCTTTATGAAGCAAAGGAAGGCTCTTAATTGATGTTGCTATTAATTGATTTTCGGCCATTTAAAATCTTCTTTCTAAGATTTCAATTGCAGGAAGTTTTTTTCCTTCTGCAAACTCTAGAAATGCACCACCTGCAGTTGAGATATATGAAATATCATTTGCAACATTAAATTTTTCAATCGCAGCAATAGTGTCGCCGCCTCCTGCTAATGAAAATGCAGACGCATCTGCAATTGCTTTCGTCATTGTTTCAGTACCTTTTGCGAACTGATCAAATTCAAATACACCGATGGGACCGTTCCAAATAATAGTTTTAGCATTGTGAATACATTTCACAATTTCATCCACCGAGTCCTTGCCTAAATCAAAGATCATGTCATCTTGGCTGACGTCTTTAATATTCTTTGTTGTCGCTCTTTCATTTGCATCTAATTTTTTACCACAAACTACATCTGAAATAATAGGTAAAGATGCACCTCGCTTAGATAGTTTATCTATAATTTTTTTTGCTGCAGGGACTAACTCTTCTTCATACATAGAGCTACCTACTTCAAAACCCATTGCCTTGATGAAAGTATTTGCAATTCCGCCACCAACAATAAGCTGATCAACTTTATCAGACAATGTATCTAATATGCTTAACTTAGAGGAAACTTTGCTGCCACCTACAATGGCGATCATAGGTCTTAAAGGATTTAGCAAGGCTTTTTCAAGAGCCTCTAGCTCAGCCAAAAATAAAATACCTGCACATGCAATATCAATGTATTCCGCAATACCATAGGTTGATGCCTCTTTGCGATGCGCTGTTCCGAATGCATCCATGACAAAAATATCTGCGAGTGAAGCATATTTTTTTGCTAAAACTTCTTCATTACGTTTTTCACCAATATTAAATCTACAATTCTCTAAAACTATTAGTTGGCCTGGAGTTATATCAAAGGGTTTACTATCCCAATCCGAAACAAGGCGCACAGGATAATCAAGATGATCTTTTAGGAACTCCACCACGAGCTTTAATGAGTCATTGTCATTAAATTTTCCTTCTTCAGGTCTGCCTAAATGAGACGTCACCATAACACTGGCGCCTTTTTGAAGGGCAAAGGTAATACTCGGAATGGAAGCTAGAATTCTTTTAGGAGAAGTAATTTTTCCATCTTGAATAGGGACATTCAAGTCAGAGCGAATAAAAACTCTTTTATCTTTAAGATTTAAATCGACTAGTCTTTTGATGTTCATTAATCAAATATTATTTGGCAGCTATCATAGCTAAAGCTGTATCAATCATGCGACAGCTAAAACCCCACTCATTGTCATACCAGCCAAAAACTTTTACGAGCAATCCGTCTTCACTTACTTTAGTGAGATTAGCATCAAAATGAGATGAAGCTTCTGTATGATTAAAATCAACGGATACCAAAGGCTCATCATTGTAAATTAATATGCCTTTTAATATACCTTGGTTAGCCGCTTCTTTCATAATGCGATTTACTTCTTCTTTTGATGTTGCTTTTTTAGGGGTAAAAGTTAGCTCTACTAATGATACATTTAATGTTGGCACTCTAATCGCAATACCATCAAGCTTACCTTTTAATTCAGGTATCACTAATGCAACACTCTCTGCAGCACCTGTTTTGGTGGGAATCATAGAAACTCCAGCAGAGCGAGCTCTTCTAAGATCTTTATGTTGATTGTCGTTTAAATATTGATCGTTTGTATATGAGTGAATAGTTGTCATAAGTCCTGTGACAATTCCCAGTTTTTCATGCAATGGTTTTACCATTGGCGCCAGACCATGCGTTGTGCAAGAAGCATTCGA
>Ga0102923_1000506_pt1 | contig 10896 bp, 7 predicted proteins | sample Colrivmeta156902_FD_78206 | JGI IMG/M metagenome (GOLD analysis project Ga0102923, IMG submission 78206) | Estuarine microbial communities from the Columbia River estuary - metaG 1569-02 | ecosystem: Environmental > Aquatic > Marine > Intertidal zone > Estuary | place: USA: Columbia River Estuary...
CCTTATTACGATTTACCGAGCGTAGCTGCTCGTTTTTTGCCGATCTACCCAACCCGGTGGTTGATGAACTACGAATTTCCCTTGCATCAATATCTGCAACAGGTCCGAGTACCCGTACTCACCATACACGGCACGATGGACGAAGTGATCAGCATCCATCACGCCGATAAATTGCGTAGCCTTTTAAAACCTACAGACCGGATGATTCTTGTTACGGGTGGCAAACACAACGGGCTCTCGAAAGATCCGGCAATACGTGCCGCCTTGGATTCCATCTGGAATCAATAACAAATTATACGGTGGCCTCTTGGAGGATCACTTGATCCGGCAATACGTTCAACTGAAAATTTACCCCGTATTTCAGCGCATAGTTTCTTGGCGTATGGCTGACCGGGAAATCGTAGCAGATCGGATAATTGTATTCCTGCACAATTGCTTGCAGGATCTCCGGCAATTCCTGTCCGAAAGGCCGCTCCGTATCCTTGCAGTCGGTAAATCCGCCAAAGAGGAGTCCGCTTAGCTTTTCCAAATGCCCTCCACGCTTCAACTGCCGCAACATGCGGTCGATGTTGTAGCGTTGTTCGCCCACATCTTCCAAGAAAAGAATGGTGCCGGTAGTATTCGGAAATGACTCGGTTCCGATCAAGTGCGTAAACAGAGCCAGATTGCCTCCGATGAGTGGACCTTCCCCCCTTCCCAGCTGGTTCAGCGCGTTTGGTTCAACAGTATACGACATCGACAACCCAGAAAAGACCTGCTGAATGGAGGGCAGGAAACGCACATCCTCCGGCTGATCGGCAAATGCACCCGCCATGGGCGAATGCATCGATGCGATGCCATATTTCGCATACAGATGCGCCAAGATCACCGTGATGTCGCTGTAACCAGCGATCCACTTGGGATTTTCAACAAAGCGCGAAAAATCGAGTTGATCAATGATGCGCGACATGCCGTAGCCACCCCGGCCAAAAAGGATGGCCCGAATGGAATCATCGTCCAGCATGCGCTGCAGATCGCTAGCACGCTCGGCATCGTTACCCGAAAAATAGTTCGTAGAATGGCTGTGCAGGGTTTCACCAATGGCGACTTCATAGCCCCAGGACCGGAGCGTTTGCACACAGGCATCGGTGCGTTCAAGCGGCATAAATCCGGCAGGGCACATGATCCCTACGACATCGCCGGGTTGTAGAGGAGCGGGCTGGATCACCATGGGCTAAAGTTATCCGAAATCAGGGAGTTTGGGCCTCGGGTGCCAATCCGGTATTTTTGCACCCTCACCATGAATAGCCCCAAACGATATCTCATTACGGCTGCCCTGCCTTATGCCAACGGACTCAAGCACGTAGGTCACCTGGCAGGCGCTTATATCCCGTCCGATATTTATGCCCGTTACCTGCGCGCGCAAGGTCGGGATGTCGTGTTTGTCTGCGGCAGCGATGAGCACGGAACGGCCATCCCCATCCAAGCCCGCAAGGAAGGAACCACGGCTCAAGCCATCATTGACAAATATCATGAGGCGATGCGGCAAGATTTTGCCGACCTGTCCATTGAGTTCGACATCTATCACCGCACCAGCGATCCGCTGCATCACGAAACAGCTTCCGCCTTCTTTTCTCAATTGGAAAAGGCGGGTGAGTTGGAGACGAAGGAGACGGAACAATATTTCGATCCCGAAGCAAATACCTTTCTGGCCGATCGATACATCAAAGGAACTTGCCCCACCTGCCAGAGCAATCGTGCTTTTGGTGATCAGTGTGAAAGTTGCGGACGATCGCTGAGTCCGGAAGAATTGATCAATCCGCTGAGCACCCTCAGTGGCGCTACGCCCATTCGCAAAAAGACCACGCATTGGTATTTGCCGTTGGGAAAACACGAGGCATTCTTGCGCGAATGGATCTTGGAAAAACACAAACAGGATTGGCGACCCACCGTTGTTGGGCAATGCAAAGGATGGATCGAAGGAGGACTGCAGTCGCGTGCAGTCACCCGCGACCTCGATTGGGGCGTGAAAGTGCCTTTGCCTCAAGCCGAAGGAAAAGTACTCTATGTATGGTTCGACGCCCCGATCGGATACATCAGCGCCACCAAAGCATGGGCAATCGAAAACGGAAAAGATTGGGAACCTTATTGGAAAGATGGGGAGACCAAGCTGGTGCATTTCATCGGCAAGGACAACATCGTTTTCCATTGCATCATTTTCCCGGTGATGCTGAAATTGGGCGGATACATCCTGCCGGAGAATGTACCGGCCAATGAATTTCTGAATCTTGAAGGAGACAAGATGAGCACCAGTCGCAACTGGAAGCTCGACATGCGCGATTACATCGTGGATTTCGTGAAGCAGGAAAATGGAGGCGGACAAGCCGTGGACATGTTGCGCTATTACTTAACGCAGATCGCTCCGGAGACCAAAGACAGTGAATTTACCTGGAAAGGTTTTCAAGACGCCGTCAACAGTGAACTGGTGGCTGTCTTCGGCAATTTTGTCAACCGCACATGGGTGCTGATGCACAAACTCTGCAAAGGGAAGGTGCCTCCACTTCATCCCGGCCTGTTGGACGATTACGACCGCGCATTGATCGAACAGATCCAACAAACGACCCAAGGGGTTTCGGAAAAACTGGAGCTATATCAATTCCGTGATGCCTTGTTTGCCATCATCGACCTGGCTCGTCATGGCAATCAATACATGCAGCGCAAAGAACCGTGGATCGTGGCCAAGCGACTGGAATCAAATCCGGAAGACCAAGCCCTGATCGACAATTGCCTGCATCTCTGCTTGCAACTAACTGCTAATCTCTCCATCCTCATTAATCCGTTTCTCCCCAATACCACCCGCACCCTTTGCCATATGATGAAGGTGGTTGACCGGATGTTGGAGTGGCCCAATGCCGGGCGGATCGACCTGTTGAAAGTGGGCTACTCCCTGCGGGAGCCTCAACTCCTGTTTCGTAAGATCGAAGACACGGAGATCGAAATACAATTGGAAAAACTCAAGCGAAACCTTATGACCGCTGAAACGTCTTCAACCGCACCTATACCACCGGAACAACCGGCGGCCAAACCAAGCATTCAGTTCGACGATTTTGCCAAGATCGAATTGAAAGTAGGCACCATCGTAGCTGCGGAGAAAGTGGACAAAGCGGATAAACTGTTGAAATTGTCGATCGACCTAGGAACGGAGACCCGTACCATTGTAAGCGGCATTGCCTTGCATTTTTCACCCGAGGATGTGGTGGGCAAACAAGTGACCGTCGTCACCAACCTGGCCCCCCGTAAGATGCGCGGCATCGAAAGCAACGGCATGGTGCTGATGGCCGAGGACAAATCCGGCAAGTTGCATTTTGTCAACCCCGACACGCTGATTGATGCGGGTTCGGGCGTGAGCTAAGGACTATTCTTCTTCGCTAACTTCGTAGGGAACGGAAACGATCCGTCCCCGCTATGCAAACTCGTCTTATCAAACAAATAGCCGTTTTGGGAAGCGGCGTTATGGGTTCCCGCATTGCCTGCCACTTCGCCGGTGCCGGCTTTCCGGTATTGTTGTTGGATCTTCTTCCCAAAGACCTTCCAGATAACGCGAAACCCGATCAACGAAATCGAATTGCCCGGGAAGCTTTGCAAGCTGCCATCAAATCAAACCCCTCTCCGGTCTATGATGGAACAGTGGTCAATAAGATCAAAGTCGGCAACTTCACTGATGACCTTCAAAAGATCGAACAGTGCGATTGGGTGATCGAGGTGGTGGTGGAACGATTGGATATCAAACAACAATTATTCGCTGAAGTAGAGAAGTATAGAAAATTAGGCACAATCATCAGCTCCAATACCTCGGGCATTCCGATCAGCCAAATGACGGCAGGTCGAAGCGACGATTTCAAAAAACATTTTTGCGGCACGCATTTTTTTAACCCCCCGCGTTACCTCCGATTGTTGGAGATCATTCCCACCCCTGATACCGACCGAACAGTGGTGGAATTTCTGATGGACTTTGGAGATCGCTTTTTGGGCAAAACAACCGTACTCTGCAAAGACACACCGGCCTTCATTGCCAACCGCATCGGGGTGTTTGGCATGATGGCCATCATGCAAGTACAAGCGAAGATGGGCTTGTCGGTCGATGAAATCGATGCGTTAACCGGACCGATCATCGGTCGGCCGCGCTCCGCCACATTTCGAACCGCCGATGTAGTGGGATTGGATACTTTGGTGCGCGTTGCTAAAGGTGTGGCGGATAATTGTCCGAACGACGAAGCCCGCGACCAATTCAACATCCCTTCCTGGTTGGATCAAATGGTTGCCAAAAACTGGCTAGGCGATAAAACCGGTCAAGGCTTCTTTAAAAAAACAAAAACGGCTAGCGGAGAAAAAGAAATCCGCACGTTGAACTTGCATACGCTGGAATATGAACCACGTCGCAAACCGAAGTTTGCCAGTGTGGAGGCCGCCAAACAGGTCGACGCGTTGACCGAACGATTGAAGATGTTGGTCAGTGCCCCGGATAAAGCCGGTGAATTCTATAAACATTTTCATTACGGACTATTTGCCTACGTTTCTCACCGCATTCCGGAGATCAGTGATGAACTCTATCGAGTTGACGATGCCTTGATGGCCGGATTCGGCTGGGAGATCGGCGCCTTTGAAAGTTGGGATGTACTCGGTGTGCAACGAACCGTGGAAGCCATGGAAAAAGCCGGTCATGTGGTAGCGGATTGGGTGAAAGAGATGCTGGCCGCCGGCATCAAGTCCTTTTACAAATTAGAACAAGGAAAACGTTACTGCTACGATCCAGCAACACGCTCCTATCAAGCACTACCCGGTGGAGATGCCTACCTCATGCCCAGTCATCGTAGCGAGCAGACCGTTTGGAAGAACAACAGTTGCCGATTGGTCGATTTGGGCGATTCCGTACTTGGTTTGCACTGGAATACCAAGATGGGCAGCATTGGGGGCGATGTGTTGAGTGGGATTCAAACAGCAGTAGACAAGGCTGAACAAGGCGGCAAAGCACTGGTGATCGCCAATGAAGGATTGAATTTCTCCGTAGGTGCCAATGTGGGCATGATCTTTATGCTCGCCATTGAGCAGGAATATGATGAATTGGATTTAGCCATTCGATTTTTTCAAAACACCATGATGCGGGTGCGCTATTCCGCTACGCCCGTGATCGTAGCGCCGCATGGCATGACGCTGGGTGGCGCCTGTGAATTGAATTTGCATGCAGATGGATGTTGCCCGGCGGCGGAGACCTATACCGGCTTGGTTGAATTGGGTGTTGGAGTTATTCCCGGCGGCGGTGGTACCAAGGAATTCGTGTTGCGTGCTTCAGACGAAATGCATCCCGATGAACCGGAAACCATCACCTTGAAAAATCGATTTCTCAGCATCGCAACGGCCAAAGTGGCCACCTCCGCACACGAAGGATTTAATCTGGGCATTTATCGAAAAGGACAGGACCGAATTGTGATGAATCAAAACCGACGGGTATCGGAGGCGAAGAGCCTGGCTCTATATCAATTGGAACAAGGCTATGTCGCTCCTACCCCACGCAGTGACATTCGGGTATTGGGACGTTCCGCACTCGGTGCTTTGTACGCGGGTATTCATGGCATGCGCACAGCCGGTTATGCCACCGAACACGATTCGGTAGTAGCAAAAAAACTGGCCTATGTGATGTGCGGAGGTGATCTCAGCGAACCCACACTGGTTAGCGAGCAATATTTACTTGATCTGGAAAGAGAAGCCTTCCTGTCGCTTTGCGGTGAAAAGAAAACGCTGGAGCGAATTCAAAGTGTTTTAAAAGGAGGAAAGCCTGTTCGGAACTGATCTATTTTTTCAACAGATCGTTCAGCGCTTCTTCAATGCGGGGAAATTGAAATGAAAATCCCGCTTGCTGGATTTTCGCGACCGACATCGTTGTGCTTTTCAATACTTCGATGCTCATCTCTCCCAAGATCAACTGTAGGAAAAAAGCGGGGACGGGTACCGGTATGAAAGGTCTTCGATAGGCGCGTGATAATACACGCATCAGGGATCGATTTGAAACTGGATTCGGAGCGGCGGCATTATAGATTCCGGAAACAGACTCATTGAGCAACGTCCATTCGATGAGGCGCGTTAGATCATCCAGGTGTATCCAGCTAATGACTTGTTTCCCATTTCCCAGTATGGGTGATATGCCTAAACGAACCGGCTTGATGAATTCAGCCAAGGCCCCTCCGCTTGTACTCAGCACAATCCCGATTCGCAATTGAATCAAGCGAATGCCCATCGAGGATAGCGGTTGTAAACTCTGTTCCCACGACTGACAAGTGCTTCCCAAAAAATCAGAGTGCGCCGGATCCGTCTCTACGAAAGGATTTGGATTTGGAATCAGGGGATCCGCCCCGTACCAACCCTGGGCGGAGGCACCCAACACGGCCTTCACCCGATTGGGTATTTTTTTTAGTGACTCCACCAAGAACTCGCCGGAACGTACCCGGCTTTCCAGGATTTCTTGCTTTCTGTTGACCGTCCATCTTTTCTCGGCCACATTGGCCCCAGCCAGATGAACGATGTAATCGGCCGTGCGAATCGCCGTTTCATCGAGCTGATTTTGGGAAGGATCCCAACTTTTATACTGGATCAAGGGATGATCGGATCGTCGGGCTCGACGGGTGAGAATGACGACCTCGTGCCCGGATTGGATCAACTGCTTTGTGAGTGCGGAGCCCACCATTCCAGTGCCACCGGTGATTAAGAAATTTGCCATGCTAACGTTAAAACGAGATTTGGATCATAATGTTCACCTGTATTTTCTGCTACCTTAGCCGCCGTGTCGGCCATTCTGCAAATAAACAACATCCGCAAGTCATACAGTTCGGTTCGGGCACTGAACGACGTCAGCCTCACCGTACCCACCGGATCGGTCTATGGAATACTAGGTCCAAATGGAAGTGGCAAAACCACCCTGCTGGGCATATTGATGTCGGTATTGCGTCCACAAAGCGGTCAATTCGATTGGTTCGACGGACAGCACGGAGATGCCTATCGAAAACAAATCGGCTGCTTGCTCGAGACTCCGAATTTTTATCAATACTTGTCGGCTGAAGAGAATTTACGCATCACGGTCTCGATCAGTGATCGGGGTGATGAGTCTGATATTGAACGCGTGTTGAAGATGGTCGGATTGTATGAACGCCGAAAACATCGGTTTGGAACCTATAGCTTGGGCATGAAACAACGGCTGGCCATCGGAGCAGCACTTCTAGGAAATCCAAGCGTGTTGGTATTGGATGAGCCAACCAATGGATTGGATCCGGTGGGAATCGCAGAGATCCGTCAGTTGATCAAAGATCTTCATCTTGCTGGGCACACGATCCTGATCGCCAGTCACCTCTTAGATGAAGTAGAAAAAGTTTGTACGCACGTGGCCATCTTGAAAAAAGGAATTGTATTGGCCGATGGTCCAGTATCGGATGTAATGATGGATGAAGATGTGGTAGAGATGAATGCGACCGATGCACACGCGTTGAAAACATTTTTGCAGGCGCAAGGCATAGCGACCGAAAACGATACCGAGCTGGGGCTGATTCGAGCTCGCTTTCCAACGGGAACAGCCAAGCTGGATGTACTGAATCAAACGTGCATGGAGCGAGGCATCGTGCTTACGCATCTCGTGCTTCGCCGAAAAAAATTAGAAACGCGCTTTTTTGAATTGACCAATGCCTAGTCATGAAGTGGACGAATCTCCTATATACCGAATGGCTGAAAGTTCGCCGCTACTGGGCCTTCTGGGGAATTTTGTTTTTGGTACTGATTGCTTATCCCGGCATTACCTATTTATTTTATTCCGGTTACCAAGATATTCGCAGCACCAACCGGCAATTGGAGGTGCTCTTGAAATTTGCCATAGGTTCTCCCTTCGCATTTCCGGAAGCTTGGCACACGTTAGCCTATGTCGCTTCCTTTCTGGTCTTTATTCCCGGCGTTTTGGTGATCATGTTGATCAGCAATGAATATCAATACCGAACGCAACGGCAGAATATATTAGATGGGTGGAGTCGACCTCAATTTCTATGGGCCAAGATGCTTGACATTGGCGCCCTGAGTCTGATCCTTACGTTGGCATATACCTTGGTGGTGCTGGTCACTGGTTGGGTCAGTCCCGACATCGCGCTCGCTGGGATCGGCGTGAAGTCTTATTTCATTGGCCTGTTTGCACTCATTACTTTCAATCAGCTTACGATCGCTTTCCTGTTTGGTTTCTTATTCAAGCGAGCATTTCTAGCCTTGGGATTTTTTATGTTCTATTATATTTTCCCAGAAAACATACTGATCCAACTTTCCCGTTGGCGCTGGCAAACAGGAAATTGGTATCATTTCCTTCCCCTGGAAGCTTCCGACCGCATGATTCCGCCACCCCCCTATTTGGCACGCATCACCAATCCGACCGACTATCAAAGCATGATGGATGCCATCCCCATGCACGTGGGATTGTCTATCTGTTATACGGCGATCATTTGGGTTTTTTGCTTTTGGCTTTTAAAACGGCGTGATCTCTCCTAAAAAAAATCCTCCCGCCGAAGCGGGAGGAACAACTAAAAACAGGGTCCTTTCGGACCGGCTACAGAAACAATCGATCAGTCCGGTCGCTTCCCATCCAGGAACGTATTGATGGTGCTGAGCTGGACTTGGTTCTTATCATCCGAGCGAACTTCGTAGCTACTATAAAAGTTCTCTACGGTGTGTGTATTATTATAGAGCTCCATATTCCGGCGGATATAGGCCGGCACGGTCTCGAACTCATTATTGGAATCAGCCGCGTTGAAGTTGAAGGATAGGCTCCGCAGCTTTTGCAGGCGCTCAGTGGCCCGACGCTGCTGCTCTGCTTCCTCATCCAATTCAACAAAGGTCGACGTGGTCATTTCCGAAGCGGATGTCTCCAATACAGGCAAGGGCTCCGGCATGTCTTCGTCGATGTGTTCAACCAGATGCATTTGCAATTCCAACAGCTCTTCTTCTTCCTTGATTACCGGTTTTTGCTCAACAACCGGCATGGGTTGATGCAGGGTTGGAATCGTCTCCTCCACGGAGATTACCGGCGTTACGGGTGTTACCGGCGTTGAATAGGAAGTATTGGCATAGATGTTAGCGGGCCGCGACAAATAACCACCCGAAGCAATCGATGCATGGGCGGTGGGTTCTGCAAAAGCCTGCATGAATACCGCATCGGTTTGCTGCACCGCTTGCAAAGAAAGTGGTGCAGATTCCATGTACTCCTCTTGACCCAACTGCCAATGAACAATAGGCACTTCCGTTTCTTGGATCGCTGGTTCCACCGCTTTTACTTCTTCCTCCACAACCAAAACTGGCATCAGATATTCTGGTGTTTCAGCGATGGGCTCTACCGGTTCCATGACCAAGGGAGTTTCTGCGATCGCCTCCGGAATCGATGGCTCTACCGACTGAGCTACGGGATCAACTACTGGTGTAACCTCGGGCTGACCAAGCACCATAACGATCTTCTCATCGCTTGGTTTTTCAGCGCGAACAACCGGCTTGGTGAAAGATTCGGGATGATCGATGCCCGAAGCGATGACCGTAATCGCCAGTTTATCGCCCAACGTTGCATCGTAACCCAATCCCATGATTACATCGGTATCCTCTCCGGCCTGCTGGGTCAGGAACTGCTGGATGACCTCTACTTCATCCATCGTATGCTCAAACTCGCCGGGTGCAGACGTGATGTTGATCAGCAACCACTTGGCGCCGCGGATGTTGCTGTCGTTGAGCAAAGGTGAATTCAGCGCATGTTCGATGGCATGCAGTGCCCGATCTTCTCCGGCAGCTTCAGCGTTGCCAAGAATGGCGCGGTTTCCATTGCGCATCACCGTACATACATCGGCGAAGTCAACATTGATCTGTCCGGTGCTATTGATCACATCGGTAATGCACCGAGCAGCGGTAGCCAAAACATTGTCCGCCTTCTCAAACGCCTCACGCATTTTGAGGTTGCCGTATTGATGACGGAGCTTGTCGTTGTTGATCACAATGAGTGTATCAACGTAGGGCTGTAAATTCTTGATGCCTTCTTCGGCTTGTTGCAAACGCTTCTTGCCTTCGTAAGAGAAAGGGGTCGTTACGATCCCCACCGTGAGAATACCGAGGTTGCGGCAGATCTGAGCGATGATCGGGGCACCACCGGTGCCGGTACCACCACCCATTCCGGCGGTAATAAAGGCCATTTTGGTGTTCACTTCAAGGATGCGCTTGATCTCTTCGAGCGACTCTTCAGTGGCCAACCGTCCGATGTCGGGATTGGCTCCGGCGCCCAGACCCTGGGTCAGGTGTGGACCGAGTTGGATCCGATTCGGAATTGGACTTTCACTCAACGCTTGTGCATCCGTATTGCAAATGATAAAGTTGACACCCTCGATCTGTTGATTGAACATGTAATTCGCTGCGTTACCGCCGCCGCCGCCGACGCCGATGACCTTCAGGATCGAGGATTTTTCTTTAGGCAAATCAAAATGAATCATATGGGTTGTTTTTCGGGGACTAGTCCCGTTGGGTTAGTAAGGGTTGTCTTGAATTATCGTCCATTGAATTTGGAGTCCTCTTCCTCATGGAACAACTCGATGATGCGATCCCGGAATTTATCCCAGAATCCGCTGAGTCCGGCTCTTCGCATGGCATCCACCGACTCGGGAATGGCATCTTTTTCAGCCAGCTCCTTCTCGGTAGATTTAAGCGCTTCCGGCACTTCCACCTGCAGATAATTCTGTTCGAATTCCTTCCGGTTGTGCTCGAAATCGTCGTAGCCTTTTAAGATCAACCCAATGCACGTCGAGTAGGTGGGTTTCGACAGATCATCGATGTGTCCGATGGCTAAATGTTCATTGGGCAACCCAATTC
>Ga0102923_1000523_pt1 | contig 10742 bp, 11 predicted proteins | sample Colrivmeta156902_FD_78206 | JGI IMG/M metagenome (GOLD analysis project Ga0102923, IMG submission 78206) | Estuarine microbial communities from the Columbia River estuary - metaG 1569-02 | ecosystem: Environmental > Aquatic > Marine > Intertidal zone > Estuary | place: USA: Columbia River...
ACAACTTCAACTGGTTGCTCAAGATCAGCGAGGAGTTCCAGAAGCCCTTCGAGGTCTCCCACGCCTCGATGCGCACGCTGCGCTTGCACCGCGACCAGCCGGTGCATGACCTGGCGGCCGACCTGCGCCGCGCGTTCTCCGGCATCGTCAGCGGCAACGTCAAGGAGCAGGGCATTCGCGCCATCGAGCGCCACGGTCCCTTTGAACTCGTCGGCGATCCGGCCATCATGGCCATGCTCGATGAATTGCTGTCGGCCTTTGTCGCCCAGCAGCGCATGAAGCTGCCGGGTACGGCCTACGTACCCTGCTACAGAGTCGTGCGTCCCTGAAATCCGGCGGTGGGCTGCGGGCCGCCCCCCTTGAAACCCCCCTGACCGATCCCCATGTGTGGACGGTCCACTTTGAGGAGTCCTCCATGACCGAATCATCCAGCGCGGGCGCGGCCCAGGCAGCCCCCGAAAAGCACGGTTTCCAGGCCGAGGTTCGCGAGCTGCTGCAGCTCATGATCCACTCGCTCTACAGCCATCGCGAAATCTTCCTGCGCGAGCTGATCTCCAACGCCTCGGACGCCAACGATAAGCTGCGCTTCCTCGCGCTGGCGCAGCCCGACCTGATGGCGGGTGAGTCAGAGCTCAAGATCTGGATCGATCACGACCCCGATAAGGCGACCCTCACCATTCGCGACAACGGCATCGGCATGACCCGCGAGGAGGCGATCGCGCACCTCGGCACCATCGCCAAGTCCGGTACGGCCGATTTCTTCAAGCGCCTGACGGGCGACCAGCAAAAAGATTCGCAGCTGATCGGCCAGTTCGGCGTGGGGTTCTACTCTGCCTTCATCGTGGCCGATGAGGTCGAGGTGCTGACACGCAAGGCCGGCGAGCCTGCAGCGCGCGGCACACGCTGGATCTCCAAAGCGGATGGTGAGTTCACCGTTGAGGCGCTCGAACACGAGCCGCGAGGTACCACCGTCATCCTGCATTTGAAAGAAGAGGCCAAGGAATTCGCCGACGGCTGGCGTCTGCGCTCGCTCGTGCGCCGGTATTCCGATCACATCGCATTCCCGGTGATGATGCGCAAGGAAGGCGAGGCGTCGCTCGATTGGGAGGCCGCAAACCAGGCGCAGGCGCTGTGGACTCGCTCGCGAAGCGAGATCAAGGACGAAGAGTACAAAGAGTTTTACCAGCACATCGCGCACGACTTTGCCGAGCCGCTCGCCTGGAGCCACAACAAGGTCGAGGGCAAGCGCGAGTACACCTCGTTGCTATACCTGCCGGCGCGCGCGCCGTTCGATCTGTATCAGCGCGATGCCACGCGCGGGCTCAAGCTCTACGTGCGTCGCGTGTTCATCATGGATGACGCTGAGCAGTTCCTGCCGATGTACCTGCGTTTCATCCGTGGTGTGCTCGACTCGAACGACCTGCCGCTCAACGTGTCGCGCGAGTTGCTGCAGAAAGACGCCGAAGTCGAGGCCATGCGCTCGGCGCTCGCTAAACGCGCCCTCGATCTGCTCGCACGCCTCGCGAAGGACGAGCCGGAGAAATATGCGACGTTCTGGAAGGAGTTCGGTCCGGTACTGAAGGAAGGCACCGGGGAGGATCCCTCGAACCGCGAGAAGATTCTGCCGCTACTGCGTTTGTCGAGCACACATGAGGAGGGCGATGAGCCCAAGGTGACGCTCGCCGATTACATCGCCCGTATGAAGAGCGGGCAGGATCGCATCTACTATCTCATCGCCGATTCCCTCACCGCCGCCCGTGGCAGCCCCTATCTCGAGCAGTTGCGGGCGAAAGGCATCGAGGTGTTGTTGCTCGCCGATCGAGTCGACGAGTGGATGATGGGTCACCTGCGCGAGTTTGAAGGCAAGCGTTTCAAGGACGTGGCACGCGGCGATCTCGAACTCGGCGGCCTCGAGGGCGAGGCCGACAAGGCCGCAGCCGAGGAAGCCCAGAAGGAGAACAAGAAGCTTCTCAAGCGCATCAAGGATGCATTGGGTGAGCGCGTCTCCGAGGTCAAGGTCAGTTCGCGTCTCGCCGACACCCCGGCCTGCCTGGTGCTCGCCGAAGGCGACATGGGCGCCCAGATGCGCCGCATCATGGCGGCTGCCGGACAGGCGGTGCCGGAGGCGAAGCCCGAGCTTGAGGTCAACGTCGGTCATGCACTGATCAAGCGTCTCGACGCGACGAGTGCCGAGGACGAGTTCACCGAACTTGCCCTGCTGGTATTCGATCAGGCGAAGCTGGCCGAGTCGGGGTCGGTCGCGAACCCGGGCGAGTTCGTCCGCAGGCTCAACAAGTTGCTCGGGCAGCTGATGGCGGCCGGCTGAGCCGACGGGTCTGCCGTGCCATAATTGGCGCATGAGCAAGACCCCGCCGTCCGATGCCGAGCTGCGTGAGCGGCTCTCGCCGCTCGCCTACGAGGTCACCCGCAACAAGGGTACTGAGCGGGCGTTCACCGGCGCGTACACCTACAACAAGGATCGCGGCGTCTATGCCTGCGCCTGTTGTGGCACGGAGCTCTTCCACTCGGACACCAAGTACGACTCGGGGTCGGGTTGGCCGAGCTTCTGGACGCCGCTCGCCGGTGATCGGGTCCACGAGCATCGCGATACGAGCCACGGCATGGTGCGCATCGAGGTGACCTGCGCACAGTGCGATGCACACCTGGGGCACGTCTTTCCTGACGGGCCTCGTCCCACGGGGCTGCGCTATTGCATCAACTCCGTCTCACTCGACTTCAAGGCCGAATCCAAATGAAATCTCTAGTCTGGGTCGTCTTACTGGCGCTCGGTGGCATTGCCGTCACCGCCGCTTTCTTGCCGGGTCTCGTCTCGTCCGCGCGTGCGGATGCCTCATCCGCCTCACAGGAGTCTCCAATGTCCGAAGCGCTCATCAAGGAAGACCTGCAGCCCGGTGCGGGCCCCGCCATCGCCAACGGCCAGACGGCCGTGGTGCATTACACGGGCTGGTTGTTCGATGCCACGCGGCCCGAGAACAAGGGGCGCAAGTTCGACAGCTCCCGCGATCATGGCGATACGTTTGCCTTTGAAGTGGGCGGTCGCGAAGTCATCCGTGGCTGGGATCTTGGCGTGCTCGGCATGCAGGTCGGCGGCAAGCGACGCCTGACGATTCCCCCGGAGCTTGGCTACGGCGCGCGCGGTGCGGGCGGCGTAATCCCGGGTGGGGCTACGCTCGTGTTCGACGTTGAATTGATGGAGATCCGCTGATGCGAATCACTGCACTGCACAATGTGCTGCTGCTCGCCGCGGCGAGCACGCTGCTCGGCATCGCACAGGCGGCGACACTCATCCACGCCGGTCGCGTGATCGATGGGGTCGGTGATCGTGCGCTGACGGCACGCACCGTGATCGTCGAGGGCGGCAAGATCATGGCGATCGAGGCCGGATACCGTAAGCCCGGAGCCGGGGATACGGTCGTCGATCTGCGCGAGTCGACCTTGATGCCCGGTCTCATGGACATGCACGTGCATTTGACGAGCGAGTACAGCCGGACGAGCGAGCTCGAGCGCTTCAAGAAAGATGGCCCGGACGTGGCGCTCGATGGGGCGATGTACGCGCAGCGGACCCTGATGGCGGGGTTCACCACGGTGCGCGACCTCGGCGACAGTTTCCTCGCGAGCCTTGCGCTGCGCGATGCGATCAACGCGGGCAAGGTGCCGGGGCCGCGGATCTTCGCCTCGGGCAAGTCGATCGCCACGACGGGTGGCCATGCTGACCCGACCAACGGCTGGGCAGAGTTTCTAGGCGGCGGCGATGTGGGTCCGCGCGATGGCGTAGTCGATGGCACGGATGCCGCCGTGCAGGCCGTGCGGCAGCGCTACAAGGACGGATCGGATGTCATCAAGATCACGGCCACCGGCGGAGTGCTGTCGATTGCGAAAAACGGGCTGAATCCGCAGTTCACCGAAGAAGAGATCCGCGCGATCGTCACGACGGCGCGCGACTATGGCTTCACGGTCGCCGCCCACGCCCACGGGGCTGAGGGCATGAAGCGGGCTGTGCGTGCGGGCGTCGACACCATCGAGCACGGCACGTTCATGGATGAAGAAACCATGCGGCTGATGAAGGAGCGCGGCACGTATTACGTACCGACCATCTCGGCAGGGCGCTGGGTGTTCGATCGCTCGAAGGAAGACGGATTTTTTCCCTCCATCGTGCGCCCAAAGGCGGCGCTCGTTGGGCCGCAGATCCAGAGCACTTTTGCCAAGGCGTACAAGAGCGGCGTGAAGATTCTCTTTGGCACTGACACGGGCGTGTCGGCCCACGGCGACAACGGCCGCGAGTTCGTGTTGATGGTCGAAGCCGGCATGCCTGCGATGGAGGCCATTCGCTCGGCGACCTCAGTCACCGCGAAGTTCCTCGACATCGACGATCGCCTCGGTAGCGTGCAGGTAGGCAAGTTGGCTGATCTCGTCGCGGTGCCGGGCGATCCGCTCGCCGACATCACATCGATGCAACGAGTGCATTTCGTCATGAAGGACGGAGTGGTCCATCGACGCCCCTGAGCGGCATCTAATTGCCGGGCCTGCGGGGCAGATCGAGCTCGTCGTCGATCTGCCGCGGCAGGGCATCGCACCGCGTGCGCTGGCAGTGTGCTGCCATCCGCATCCCTTGTTCGGTGGTTCGCTGACCAACAAGGTTGTGCATACCCTGGCGCGGCGTTGCAGTGCAGCCGGTGCTGTCGCCGTGCGGTTCAATTTCCGCGGTGTGGGTGCATCGACGGGGGTCCACGACGAGGGGCGCGGCGAGCTTGAGGATCTGCGGTCTGTGGTGCAGTGGGCACAGCGTCAGTGGCCGCAGCTGCCGCTGTGGCTCGGCGGCTTTTCCTTCGGTGCCTGGATGGCCTTGCAGGCGCAGGCTGATCTTGCACCCAACTTGCTGATCACCATTGCGCCGCCTGTAGGGCGATGGGATTTTTCCGCAGTGCGCGCGCCGCAGGGTCCGTGGTTGTGCGTGCAAGGTGATCGCGACGAACTCGTCGATGCGGTGGCGGTGGCGGCGTGGGCAGTCGCGCTCGATCCCAACGTCAAGCTTGTGCGTCTGCCGGAGGCGGAGCATTTCTTCCATGGCCGCCTGCACGAGTTGGCCGATGTCATCGCGCAATTTTTGGCTGCTCAGGGATACAGCGAGTAGCCGACTCCGCGCACCGTGTGGATCAGGGGCTTTTCAAAATCCTTGTCCACGGCCTGACGCAACCGACTGACGTGCACGTCGACCACGTTGGTCTGCGGGTCGTAATGGATGTCCCACACCCCCTGCAGCAACATCGCTCGCGTCACGACCTGCCCGGTGTGCCGCGCGAGAAACTCGAGCAGCCTGAACTCTCGAGCGGTCAATTCGATGCGTCGCCCGCCGCGACTCGCCTTGCGCTCCAGCAGATCGAGCTCCAGATCTTCGACCCGCAGGCGCGTGAGTGCGCTGCTGGCCACCCGCCGCTGCAGCGACTCGACTCGCGCGACCAGCTCCTCGATGCTGAAGGGCTTGCCGAGGTAGTCGTCGCCGCCGGCGCGCAAACCCTTCACCCGCTCATCGACCGAATCCAGCGCCGACAAGACCAGCACCGGCGTCGACTTGCCGCTGCGGCGCAGGGTACTGACGATATCGAGCCCATCCACTCCGGGCAGCATTCGATCGGTGATGATGACCGAGTGGGCGCCGAGCAACGCAGCTTCCTGGCCGTGCCGCCCGTCGGAGTGGTGCTCGACCGAATAGCCACGGGCCTGGAGTGCCGAGCGGATCTCGGCAGCCACTTGAGCGTCGTCTTCGATCAAAAGCAGTTTCATGGTCGGCGATCCGGGCTCCGCTTCACGCGCAGGTCGGGCCACAAAGTGTAGGGCAATTCACCTCCGCTGCGTCGCTCGTGGCATGCTTGGGGCGTGACACCTCGTCTCATCGACCGCCGCGCGCTGCTGGCCTCCATGCTGGCCCTGGTGGTCATCGTGATCGCGTTCCTGGCGGCATTTACCTGGTTGCAGTACCGAATGATGGCGATACACGATCGGGAGTTATTCGAGGCCTTGCAGCGCGAGCTCGTCGTTCGTCGACAGGTCGATCGGCAGACCAGTCGGGCTGAGTTGATCCGCGGGTTAAATTTCCGCAACGATTTTTTTCCGGATGAACGGTACTTTGTGCTGGTCGAGCCCTCGGGCAAGGTGGCCGTCGGTGACCTGCAGCGAGTCGAGGGTGGCGAGGAGATCCTGCGCAATCCGGGCGGCGTCTTACGGCGCGAAGTTGCGGGTGGTCAGGATGCGTACGTCGCTTCCATACGTCTCGATGATGGATCCGTGTTCATCCTCAAGCAGATCGATCAGGATCGGGAGGTGATCGCCCGCTCGCTCGGACGCGCTGCATTGATCACTATCGCGCTGCTGATTCTGGTGGGTCTCGTCACCGGCGTCGTGCTCAATCGTTATGTGCTCGGGCACGTTCGCAATCTCGCCGATACCGCGCGACAAATCATGCGCGGACAGATGGCCGCCCGCGCGCCCATGCAGCAGCGGCTCGATGCCATGGGCGCACTCACCAGCACTTTCAACGAGATGCTGGAGCAGAACGAGGCGCTGGTGAGCGGCCTGCGCACGGTCACCGAAAGTTTGGCGCACGATCTGCGTACGCCGTTGATGAGGGCACAACGGGCGATTGCCGCAGCGCGCGTAGCCCACACCGCACTTGAGCAGGAAGCGCACCTGCAGAAAGCCGAACAGGCCATGGCGAGAGGTTTGCAGACCTTCAATGCGCTCGTGGATCTGGCGCGCGCCGAGGCGGGCCTGTCGCGGGATTCGATGGAACGAATCGATCTGGGCGCCTTGGCCACTGATCTGGCCGAACTGTTTGAGCCGCTGGCCGAAGAGCGGGGCCAGCGCATCGAGCGTGACATCACCTCGACCACCGTGTTCGGTCATCGGCAAATTCTCGCGCAGGCCCTCGGCAACCTGCTCGAGAATGCGATCAAGTACTCGGCGCCCAATTCAGTGCTGCGCCTGCGGGTGCGACCCGGGCAACTCGCCGGCGCCAGTGAGATCGTCGTCGAGGACACGGGACCCGGCATACCGCCGAATGCCCGGGAGCAGGCAATGCGCCCCTTCGTACGTCTTGAGACCTCAGGTGAAATGCCGGGCGCCGGGATGGGGCTGGCGATCGCAGCGGCGGTCGCTCGGCTGCATCGGGGTCGACTCATACTCGAAAATGCAGAGCCCGGATTGCGCGTTCGCCTGCAGATCAGCGCGCCTCAGGCACCCTGAAGAGGCCAGCGCAGACGCACGTCGAGTCCTTCGACAGTCGTGTTGCCCTCCGGGCGATTGCGCGCACTGACACTTCCGCCATGTGCCCTCATGACGCTGGCCGTGATGGCGAGTCCAAGCCCGGTGCCCGCGTGTGATTCCGCGTCGCGTCCGGTTGCGCGCTCGAAGGGCTCGAATACGCGCGACAGATCCTCCGGTGCGATGCCGGGACCCGAGTCGCTGACGATGACCTCGATCGCCTCCGCCGAGCGCTGCAGGCGCAGTGCGACCGCGCTGCCGCGAGACGTGTGGCGCAGGGCGTTTCGTACGACATTTTCGATGGCTGCGGCGATCCAATGCGGATCACCCTCGATGTAGCAGGGGTCTGTCGGCGGCTGCCAGTCGAGGTGGCGACCGGTGCTGTGTGCTTCGAACGTCGCATCCTGGGCGAGCGAAGCCACGAGACTGCCAAGGTCGATTCTCTCGCGCAACAGATCGGCGTGACCGGAGTCGAGGCGCGCCATGTCCAGCATGCCGCCGATCAAGCCATCGAGCCGCTCGATTTCGCGCTCGATCCGCTCTAGTCCCTCGGGCGAGGGCTGCGCGGGCTGCCGTATCAGGCCGATCGCTAGGCGCATGCGCGTCAGTGGCGATCGAAGTTCGTGCGATACGTTACGCAGCATTTCGTCGCGTGAGTTCACGAGACTCGCCAATCGTTCGGCCATGCTGTCGAGCGAGCGACTGAATTGCCCGAGTTCATCCGAACGGCGCAGCGTCCGCACCGGCACTCGGGCGTCGAGTTTGCCTCCGGCGAGCGACTCGGTGGTCGCTTGCAGATCGAAGATGGGGCCGGTGATGGATCGCGCCAGCGCACCGCTGATGAGCGCGGTCACGACGAGTGCGAGCAGCAGCAGCGCGGGTGCGGACTCACGCAAACCGAGCGCCGCCAGAGGGCCTCGATCGCGGGGCACGGGCACGAGCTCGAAGTGTTCGCCGTCCTCGCTGTGCAGCATTGGGCGGGCACCGGGCAGATCGAGTGCCACGGTCGGCAGTTCGACAAAGAACTCGTCCTCGATGTCCTCGGCCGGCGCGGCACGTAGGCTCGGCGGCAGTGGTCGATCGAGTATTTCGCCACCCAAATCATCGATGATGAGAATCACGGCAGCGGTCTTGGTGTCGGTCTGTTGTGCCGCGGCCCACTGCGCGAGGCCCGTCCGACCACGTAAGGCGAGAGCCTGTGCTGCCTGTTCGGCAGCCGACTGCAGTTCGTTCGCCGCACGGGCATCGCGCTCCTTCAGTGTCCAAGTGGCAATCGCGATCGATCCTGCGAGTACGAGTAGCAAGGTTACAAAGAACGCGACGAAGATGCGGACGGACAGCCGATTCACTGCGAAGCGTCGATGAGTTCGTAGCCGGTTCCGCGTACGGCGCGGATCTGCAGCGAGGTGCTGCCTGCGCGTTCGAACTTGCGGCGTAGATTACTGACGTGGGTGTCGATGCTGCGATCGTAAAGCGTCAATTTGCGACCGAGCGCCTGTTCGGTCAGATCCGAGCGATCGACCGGGGTGCCATGGCTCTGGGCGAGCCCGAGCAATACGCGAAACTCGGCGCCCGTCAGTTCTAGCGTCGTCTCACCGAGCAGTGCCCGACGACGACGCAGATCGAGATAGAGATCGCCGACGCGTAGCTCACCGGCATGCGAGGCATCGGTGCTGGTCGGCGTGGCAGTCGCGCGCCGCAGGATGGCGCGGATTCGCGCCAGCAGTTCGCGCGGGTCGAAGGGTTTGGCGAGGTAGTCGTCCGCCCCAAGCTCGAGCCCCAGGATCCGATCGATCGGGTCCCCGCGAGCCGTCAGCATCATCACCGGCAGACGGGAGGAGGCGAGCCGCAGTTCCCGGAGCACATCAAGCCCACTGCGCTCGGGCAGCATGACATCGAGGATCAGCAGGTCGGGCTCGGCGGCCCGCAAGGCCGCCACCCCGGCGTCGGCGCCATGGTGAGCCTCTACGGCATAGCCCTCGCGCTGCAGGAACTCGCCCAGCATTGCGGCGAGGTCGCGGTCGTCATCGATGATCAGGACGCGTGCGTTCATGGGTGAAGAGGGGAGTATGTGCCGCGATGGTGCAGCCTGCCGGCGGTCCCGGCCAGTGGTCGGTTTGGGCTTTGCATTTCTTTGCAGCGTCTTTGCGAAATTCCTGCGGCGGATCGACGTCGAATCGGTAACGATATCCCCTGCCTGGCTCAGCCCGGCATTCTGCCAAGGAGTGAAGATATGCGTTTACGCCACCTTTCTATTGTGACCCTCGCGGCGCTCGGCGGTTCAGTGCTGCTCGCCCAGCCTATGCCCCCATCCCCGCCCGCCGATGCGCCCAAGGCGCAGGCCGCGGGCAAGGAAGTGCGGGAAATCCGTCGATACCGGATTGTTCGGGACGGCCGCGAACGCATGGGATCCATGGGAACGATGCGCAGTGCGGGACTCGTGGAGCTGTCGGGCGCCGAACCGCGCATGCTGCAGCGCCTCGCCGATGATCTGCAACTGACCCCTCAGCAGCGCGGGAAGATCACCGAACACGTCGCTACCCATGCGCCCGAGATGCGGCGCCTCGCGACCGAGATGGCCCGGCAATCCCGGGCGCTGCGCGAGTTGAATCCGGCCGATGGCAAGTTCAACGCCACGGTGAACGAGGCCGCCAAGCGCATGGGTGATCTGTCGGCGCAGTTGGTGCGCCAGGGCGGCGAGATGCGTGCCAAAGTTTGGCAAGTACTGACGCCGGAGCAGCGCGCCAAGGCGGATGAGCGGCAGCAGCAGATGAAGCAACGACGTCTGGAGATGCGTGAGCGATGGGAGCGACGCGGTCCCGGTGGTCCCGAGGGCGCACCGCGTGGTCCGCACGGCAAGCCGCCTATGCCGCCGCCGCCGCCGGGCGGTGAGTTTGACGGTGATGTCGACAGTGACATCGAATAACGTCGAGCAATCGTGAGACGAAAAAAAGCCCGGGGCGTTGCCGCCCCGGGCTTTTTCGCATCGGTAAAAACCGATCAATTCACCATGTTCTTGAGGTTCTTCAGCGGCATGGCGCGGACCTTCTTGGAGGCCGGCTTCGCCTTGAACATCATCTTCTCGCCCGTGAACGGGTTGACACCCTCGCGAGCCTTGGTTGCAGGCTTCTTGACGACCTTGAGCTTCGCCAGACCCGGCAGCGTGAACAGGCCGTGCGAGCGCAGGCTCTTCTTGATCACACCGTTGAGCGCGTCGAACACGCCCGAAACCGCCTTGCGCGACAGCTCGGTTTCCTTAGCAATCTGATTGAGGATTTCCGACTTGGTCGGCGGACCGCCCTTTTTCGCCATCTTGGATTACTCCTGAATTTGGTTATTGCGCCGTGTGAAGCGCGTTTCGAATCGGGCGCAAACATAGCACAAGCGTGGGGTGTAGCAAACACTTTTTAGCGTTTTGCCGCAGAAAAACCGCTACTTTTTTGTCATCATCGGTGTGCTCAGCG
>Ga0102923_1000531_pt1 | contig 10650 bp, 6 predicted proteins | sample Colrivmeta156902_FD_78206 | JGI IMG/M metagenome (GOLD analysis project Ga0102923, IMG submission 78206) | Estuarine microbial communities from the Columbia River estuary - metaG 1569-02 | ecosystem: Environmental > Aquatic > Marine > Intertidal zone > Estuary | place: USA: Columbia River Estuary...
AAGCCGCCCAGAATTACGAGGAGGCTAACAAAATATATAAAGAAGCAATCGCAATAGATTCAACCTTTGCCCCTGCGTATCGCGAACGTGCAGAGATGTTTATGCGTTTTGATAAAATGAAACTTGCGATTCAAGATTGGAAAAAATATCTTGCACTTAACAGTAACGTTGAATCAAGATATCGATATGCGAATGCTATGTTTGCTGCAAAGCAATATTGTGAGGTAATTGAAGAGGTTAATACCATAAACCAAGCAGGCTTCCGTAATTTTTATACAGAGCGAATGTTAGCTGGGTCTTATGCAGAGTGTAAATCTTTAGAAAATGGTGCCCAAATAGGGCTTGATGCAAGTGATCGCTTTTTCACCTTGGTGCCAGCTGCAAACATTAACTTTATCGATTACAAAATCAGGGGTTCCTTATTAATGAAACTCGGAAAGGATTCACTTGGTTTATTAGAATGGGAACGCGCTGCAGGGATGAATGAAAATGCAGCAAAGGAATTAACCCTTGAAATTGCAAAGTCTTATTATAAGATGAAAAAATATGATAAGGCAATTGAAATGTATTTGAAGCGACAAGCCTTGGTAGAATTAACGCTGGCTGAAGTATATAATTTGGGTCAATGTTATTATGCTGGACCTAAGAATTTTAAAGAAGCGGATACCTTGTTTGGTAAAGTTGCAGCCATGTCTCCTAACTACGCACCTGCTTACTTATGGAGAGCTAGAAGTAATTACCAAATGGATTTAAAAAATGAGCTTTGGTTGGCTAAACCGCATTACGCTAAAGTATTAGAGGTAGTAGTTGGCGAAGACCGTAAGAAAGATTCCAATAAAAAAATGGTGATTGAAGCCGCAAGATATTTGGGGAATTTCTATGCTACTTCAACAGAAAAAGATAAAGCTAAAGTCATTGAAAACTTTCAAATTGTTTACGACTTAGATCCAGCCGATAAACAAGCAAAAGACGTATTAGGGATTAAATAATTTAAGGGGCTTAGGCCCCTTTTTTTATAAGCGATTTGCCGGTCATTTCAGTCGGTTGTGGTAATTCCATTAGCGCTAAAATAGTTGGCGCGACATCTGCTAATATACCATCGCTTATGGTTTCATTTCCACCTCCCACCAACACACAAGGCACTTGATTTAGACTATGTGCAGTATTCGGACTTCCATCTGGGTTTAAGGCGTAATCGGCATTGCCATGATCTGCAATAACAATAAATGAATATCCGAGTGGAAGCAAGGTTTCAATGATTTCTTTTAGGTTATTATCTACCGTTTCAATGGCCTTTACAATGGCTTTATAAACTCCAGTGTGACCAACCATATCGGGATTCGCAAAATTTAGGCAAAAGAAATCTGGGAGTTGCTGTTTTACATAAGAAATAAGTGTTGATTTAACTTCCTCCGCACTCATCTCTGGTTGTAAATCATATGTAGCAACTTTTGGAGAATTAATCATCAACCGTGCTTCCTTTTCAAATGGTTCTTCTCGGCCTCCGTTAAAAAAATAGGTTACGTGGGGGTATTTTTCAGTTTCAGCAATGCGAACCTGACTCTTTCCTTGCGTAGCTAATACTTCACCTAAGGTTTGTATTAAATTGTCTTTTTGAAAAACCACATGCATCCTTGCAAAGGAATCATCATAGTTAGTCATGGTTACATAATATAACTCCAGGGGCTTCATGTCAAACCCTTCAATGGCATGTTGAGAAAGAACCTCGGCTATTTCTCGCGGACGATCGGTTCGGAAATTGAAACTAATCACTACGTCTCCGGGTTCGATTAAACCCTCTTGATCACAAAGGATTGGATTTATAAACTCATCTGTAACGCCATGATCATATGATTTTTGTATCGCTTCGGTCGCAGAATTGATATGCACCCCCTCTCCATTTACATAGAGTTTATATGCTTTCTCAACACGCTCCCATCTGCGATCTCGGTCCATGGCATAATATCGCCCAATAACAGATGCGATTTTAATGTGCGATGTTTGGCGCTGTTGAAGTGATTTAAAATCTGTGATCGCAGATTTCGGATCGCAGTCACGCCCATCGGTGATGGCATGAATGTAAACTTTTTTTGCATCCTTTTCTGAACAGAAATCGATTAGGGCTTCAAGGTGATTAAATGCACTATGCACACCACCATTTGAGACTAAACCAAGTAAATGTATCTTACAGTCGTTCCTAGCAGCATAAGAAAGTGCATCCAGTAAGGTTTGGTTGCTAAAAAAGCTACGGTCTAGTATGGAATTATTAATACGCGACAATTCTTGGTACACAATGCGTCCTGCCCCAATATTCAGGTGACCGACTTCCGAATTACCCATTTGCCCCTCAGGTAATCCAACAGCTGCGCCACAGGCGCTTAGCTTACTGTTAGGGTATTGCGACATCAATTGATCCATAAAAGGTGTGCTTGCATGGAAAATTGCATCAGCATTCGTTTGATCCCCAATGCCCCAACCGTCTAAAATTATTAATCCAACCTTTTTATTCATTTTGGTAACGTTATCGTGAATATTGACCCGTTCGGTAATTGCTCTTTGTAAATTAAGGTACCTTGATGCAATTCAATGAATTGCTTAGCAATAAAGAGTCCGAGCCCGGTTCCTGGTTTTTCTCTTTTATTTTCATCCCCAGAGCGATAGAATTTATCATAAATGAATGGACGATCCGCTTCGTTGATTCCAATTCCATCATCTGCTACTTGTATAATGACGCGATTAGTTGCTTCTTCAAGCTCAATAACAACATGTTGAGCACCATATTTTATGCTGTTTTCTACTAAATGAATTAATACACTTTCGAGCATGAATCTATCTGCTTGAAATATAAATGGATTTTGACTTTTTATACGAATGGCAGCATCATGAAATCGATCTTGAAGTTGCTTCATTAACTCCGGATTAAATTCATGGGTTCGGATTGTAGTTCTGAACAATTCGATTCGTTGGTTTTCAAGACTGGCTGCATGCAGCATATTTTGAATAAGAGATTCAGACTTTTTATTTTCATCTAATGCTTTTTCAAGAAAAATACGAATTTGATCAGGTTCTAATTCATGCTTAATAATGGTTTGTAGAATAAGTTGCACTGACGAAATTGGTGTTTTTAATTCATGGGTAACAGAAAGTAAAAAGTTCGATTGACGTTGATGTAAAGAAAGTTCACGTTGCATACTTAATTGATAGCGCCATATCCCATATATTAGAATGATAAGGAATACACTTCCTTCACCAATGACCATGGTTGCTTTATTTGGATTTTCCGTGATTAGCATGAATCCCCACCATAAGAATTGTAGGATAATGTATGCAGAAAGAATTCCAAGAAAATATCTTGTGTTTTTCTTGTTTGATTGCTTTTTCATTCGGTTACAAATGTACTGAATGTTAGTTGTTTGGATTGAATACGTGGAATGATTTCCATGAGGAGTTCTTCAATTCGTTCTTCCGTTTTTTGACTGTCATGAAATACCAAAACATCGCCCGCTTTTATGTGTTTTGCTGCAGAGATTATGGTGGTATTTTTTAGGTTGGTATTATAGTCTTTACTTAGCCAAGACCACATGATTATTTGGTATCCCGCATTTTTAAGGCGATTAATACTTCTAAGGTTAATTCGGCCATAAGGGGGACGGAATAAATTCGATTTAATTAATTCGCTTGTTCTTGTTATGGATTCAATGTAGGTATCAACTGGTATTGACCACCCATTTTCATGGTGGTAGGTATGATTCCCTATCACATGTCCTTCACGTTCAATATCCTGGATAATTTCAGGATACCTTTGAATATTTTCTCCAACGCAAAAGAAAGTAGCCTTTACTCCGAAATGTTTCAACACTTCCAGCACCTTTGGGGTGGTAATAGGGTGAGGGCCGTCATCGAAGGTTAAATAGACATTCGAATCATTTGGGACATTCCATACTAAGCGCGGAAAAAGCAACTTCATCCAAGAATATCGCCAAATCCCAAACCACATATTACTGTCCTTGCATCATCGGAAGGGTCGTATTCGGCGCAGGTTCGGCATTCGGCATAACGGATTTCGGTAAATATCCATAATGCTCACCAATCGCCTTTAAGTTCCCTGTAATTGAATCAAATCGCTGACCATAAACTCCAACCCCCATGCGAGCATCCTCTCCATTATCATTCCCTAAGGCGATTAATTTTGAAGACATGCTTGGTAAGATTTTTTTATAAATACGATCAATATTCTTTTTTAATCGCTTACCAAAGGCACTATTTTCAGCGTGAACCATCGGATCTTCCAATGTGATATACATCTTGAAAATCGCATCCGTAACAGCATATAGGTCCTCGGTATTTTGAATATTTGAACTTAATTCAATAGGAGCTTTTTCATAATAATTTAATACGGTTTCGTATTGATCCATTAATTTATTGCCAAGTAAGGCTCCTTTTTTAGTTGCTTTACATAGGTAGTAAAGTTGAACGTGTTCGTTTAAATTACCACTGCATTTTGCACGAATTTCTTGGTCAGCATAGAGATATGAACGATTGTTCTGATTGTATGTCAACATATTCATAGGATCACATGCATTAACTTCGCCAAAATCTAGTACTGTTTCAAGCGGCATTACTTGGAGCGATTGATCCAATAAAGCAATGGCTTTTTTTGTGTTTTTTTGTAAGTAAAACTGCTCAGCTAAAATTAAAAAGTTAGCACGGAATTGTGTCGTATGTCTTCTAGCATAGTAATCTGTCAAGACATCTGGATTCGCCATGTCTCCGTATTGGAAAACCGAAGAAATGGTTCTAAACATTTCGTTGCGATCATAAAAATCGGTTATAGCTGTTTTAATAGGACTTACTACATAAGCCATTCCCACTTGCTTAACCCATCCGCCATTTAACAAGGCTAGAGAGAATGATGACCCTCGATTACTTGAGAAGTATATTCCTCGTTTCCAATCGTTGTTTGCCACTATATCCATCATCATAACCTCGTCTCTTGTTAAGTATCGGTCTTGATCTTCATTAAAGGAAAATTCAATCTCATTGGCGCATTGACTTAATTGACCCTTATTAATTATTTGAGAAGCAACTGCATTTTGTTTGTTGACATTCAAATAAAATTTGCTAGATGGGAAAAAGTTAATATGGTTTCCATCCCGATCAATAATGAAGTTCTCGTCTTTTCTAACAAACTCCATGGCATCAGTTAAATCAACACTCATCCATGGTTTTTCAAATTCATCGAAAAGTGTTTGTAGTTCTTTTGCTGCCCCTTCATCAATTTTAACTGCCCCTTGTTGGATGCTTTGAAAAATTTGGTTGATTCCAGTGAATTTGCCTATAATATTCTTAGAAAGATCTAGCGTATCCGCAGAAGTAACTTGACTCCACGTTTTATCAAACGCCCCTTGTAAATTTGGTTGGGTAACGGAAAAAGAACCTCGCATCATACCCATTTTTCCATTAAAGTAATTTACAACTTGCGTAGCAATGGTTTTATTTTTTTTCAACCTAAGGTCAATTACTTTTTTTAACAGCGCTTCATCGTTACTCAGACTTGAAAGTTCTAATAAGGGCAAGAAATATACTTGATCAGTATTGCCAGCATACATTAAAATTTGGTCTTCTCGATATTCAATCGGTAATGGATCAGAATCATATGCCTTCATTTTCATTTGATTCGTGTACCAATCTGTTCCCATAAGTGAAAGATTACACACACGAACATCTGTGCGTTTTCCTTCAACCTCTTGTAAATACCACAACGGAAAGGTATCGTTATCTCCGTTGGTAAAGAGAATTCCATTCTTCTTACAAGAATTTAAATAGTTGTAGGCTAAATCGCGTGCTGAAGTTTTTCCACTTCGGTCATGGTCATCCCACCCTTGAGAACCCATAAGGAGGGGTGATAATAAGCCCAATGCACTTATGATTAATACCGAGACATTCGATGTTAATTTAATTTGTTTCAAGGCGTAGGCGAGTCCTGTCATCACACCAATAATCACTACGGTGGTAATCCATAATCTTCCATAACCAAACAAGAAAAATAACAGTAAGCCACCGCCCAAATAATAGGAGAGTTTCAGGAGCATTTTCTTGTCCAACGAAGAAATGAAATCATAAAGTGCGTACACTCCAAATGCTAACCACATAGCGAAGAAATAGAAAGAACCTGAATATGCATAATCTCGTTCTCTCGGTTCAAGCGGTTTTTGATTTAAATAAACAACAATGGCGAGGCCTGTAAATAAAAACGCAAGCGTAAGAACAAAAGCATCCTTTGGCGCCCTATAGAAATGGAAAAAGATCCCAAGAATTATAAAGGCGAAAGGAATTAAAAAGAATCGGTTATGCGCCGGATTTTCACTGGTATAGAATGGCTGAGCATCTGAAGGGCCAACATGTGGTGTATCAACCCAATCAATGCCACTAATCCAATTTCCACGAAGATTATCTCCATGGCCTTGAATGTCATTTTGGCGTCCAGAGAAATTCCATAGCAGGTATCTCATATACATCCAATTTACTTGATATCGAAATAAATAGGTAAGGTTTTCTCCCATGGTAGGAAGACGCATTCCGTCTCTTCCTAATTCTTCACCGGCCCCGTCAGCAGGATCATAACCACTCCATTCCTTATAACCATTTATATGTTGAGGAGTTTCCGCATACATTCTCGGGAAAATAGTGGTTTGAGCATAGGCGGGTTCAGCGCCAATTCTAATCGAACTATTACTCTCGTAGTATTTTTCTGCTAAGGTATAGGCTCCTTTGTTCCTGGTCATCCATGCTTTTGCATCAGCTTCTTTTATGAAGGCCTTCACATCGTTTTCACCTTCTTGAACCACAAAACGTCGCAGGTAATACGGGGAAAGATCTCCCCAACCATCTTTGGATGTTAATTGCGGTTGACCATTCTCATTTAAGGTTTCATTCAGTCGAAATGAATTCCAATACTGACCAAAAAATATCGGGTTGGACCCATATTGTTCTCGTTTCAAATAGGAATGAAGCGTAACTAGATTTTCCGGGTCGTTTTCATCCAAAGGCGTATTTGCATTTGATCGAATCACAATCACTGCAAAAGAACCATACCCTATAAGTAATACAGTAAGTCCCATGATTGCATTGTACAAAATGGTGTGTTGTTTTTTTCTCGCATATCTAACGGCAAATACACAACCTGAAATCAAAATTATGAAGAAGAAGATGGTACCACTAAAAAAAGGCAATCCGAAAGAATTTACAAATGATACTTCGAAAGAACTTGCAAGGGCAATAGATCCCGGAATTATACCCTCTTGAATGAACCCAAGGGCAAATACTGAAATTACTCCCGTCAAAATAAACCATACCCAAGTGATTTTTTTTGATACATTGAAATATATTAAATATCCAATGGCAGGAACAACAAGAATTCCAAGTAAATGGACTCCTACAGCTAACCCTAACATGAAAAAAATAATTAAAATCCAGCGGTTTGGACTTGCATTGTGGTTTTCAACTAAATTCATTTCCTCATCCCATTTCAATGCGGCCCAAAAAATGACAGCAGTAAAGAGTGATGCCATGGCATAAACTTCGCCTTCAACCGCTGAAAACCAAAATGAATCTGAAAAGGTGTAGGCCAATGCTGCAACCCCAGAGGCTACCAATACCATAATCCCATCTGATTTACCTAACTCACCTTTTTGAGTTTGCACGAGTTTTTTTAATAGCAGGCTCATAGACCAAAACATAAACAAAATGGTTAATGAGCTGGAGACAGCGGATAAGGCATTAATCCATAGTGCTACAGAATCAGGCGCAGCGAAAAATGAAAATAACCGTCCCAACACCATGAATAAAGGGGCGCCTGGAGGGTGGCCCACCTCTAACTTATAGGCCGCAGTAATATATTCACCGCAATCCCACAAACTGGCTGTAGACTCCATGGTCATTAGATAAACACTGGTGGCAATCGCAAATACAGTCCAACCAATTAAGGTATTAAGCTTTTTAAAATTCATGAGAAAAAGTATAATATATAGACGCGAATTTAGGAATATATCGCGTTGAGAGAAAATTCCAACGATAAATTTCAAATTGGATTTTTTGAAAATTAAATAAAGTTCCTAACTTTGCGCACCCAATGACCCATGGTGTAACTGGCAACACGTCTGATTTTGGTTCAGAAGAGTCTAGGTTCGAGCCCTAGTGGGTCAACAAAATTAAATCCCTGCACCGCAGGGATTTTTGTTTTTACGGCATTCTGTTAACGCTTTTTATTACTATTGTATTATGAATGAAGAACAGTCCAAGAAGAGCATAGAAGCTTTGGGGGAATTTGGTTTAATAGACCATCTAACTGCAAATTTTCAACATCAAAATCCAGCTACTGTTTATGGTGTGGGAGATGATTGCGCAGTAATAGTACGCGATGAAAATTCGTATTCTGTAGTCTCTACAGAGTTGTTTTTAGAAAACATACATTTTGATTTAATGTATGTTCCCTTAAAGCATTTAGGTTTTAAGGTGATTTCTGCGAGTGTTTCTGATATTTATGCAATGAATGCACGGGCCGAACAGGTCTTGCTAGGTGTGGGACTTTCCAGTAGGTTCCCGCTGGAAGCAATGGAGGAATTCTACGAAGGCGTCCGAAATGCTTGTACCTTTTATAATGTTGACTTAATCGGTGGAGATACAAGCAGCTCTTCAAAGGGGTTAATGATATCTATTACAGCAATTGGTAGCGTGAATAAATCAGACATTGTTTATCGCGGTGGAGCTAACACCAATGATATTCTCATGGTAAGTGGTGATTTGGGCAGGCCTTACCTTGGGCTTCAAATTTTAGAACGAGAAAAAAGTGTTTTTCTTGCAAATCCAACTATTCAGCCGGAATTGGCGCCTTTTGACCCCTTAATAAAAAAGCAATTAATGCCTGAGGCAAGAAAGGATATTATTGGACTCTTGTCCCAGTTGGAAGTTGTTCCCACGTCAATGATTGATATTTCTGATGGATTAGCGTCTGAATTAATTCATCTGTGCACCAAAAGTAAATTAGGATGTATTATTCATGAAGAGAAAATCCCCTATCACGAAGACACCATGTTGGTAGCTTCTGAATTTAATCTATCACCACTAACTTGCGCAATGAATGGTGGGGAAGAGTATGAGTTGTTATTCTCTGTTACACAAGCCGATTTTAATAAGTTAAAAGGTAATCCGCATTTTACGCCAATTGGGTATTTCACAGAAGAACTAGGAATTGCGCGACTAATGGATCAATCCGGTGCTATACATGAAATCAAAGCACAAGGATGGACACATTTCTAATCAATCGATTCTGGGAAGTTTGATTTTTGTACGTTGAATAACCGCTAAGGGATAATTTCCAATAAGTTGTTGTTTAAACAGTGCGGCCTCGATTTCGCTGCGATAATCTCCAACCATGAAATTGAAATATGGGGCTTCGAAGGCAACATACACCTCAGTTTTTGGATATGAAGCACTAAATTTCAGCCGAAGTGAATCGATTGTCTCCTTGTCACTATCGAATGCTAATTGTATTCTATACCCAAAAAACTCATTCCTGTAATGTTTATTACTATCAATTCCTTGATTAATTACAGGGTCAACATGCGGCTTGATTTGACCCGTTACATTATTTGTTAAAATCATAAGAATAACAAAGAAGGAATATAAGAGATGCTGCCTAATTCTCATGCCACAAAGTTATCAACTTTAAACAACTAGCAAGTCACGATGTGTTTTTCCTTATTTAGAATGATTATAAATTAAATAGTGAGTGCTTTTTTTGTCATCAATGTGTCATGAAATTTCTCTATTCGTGTAAATTTGCATCGTGAAAAAGTGTTAAAATGCACTTTTAAAAACGAGAATTTAGAAACTAGTTTCATGAAAATATCTAATATTCAACAAGTTACCATGGCGAAATCCCTTAGGTTGTTTGCTTTTTTGTGTGTAATCTTTTTTGTTCAACACACCCTTCATGCGCAAGGAGAGGCACTTTTTAAATCAAAATGTTCAAGCTGTCACCAAATCCATAAAAATGGAACTGGCCCTATGTTGTCTGGGGCGCGTCAACGTTGGATTGATGCGGGTGAAGGAGATTTGATTACTAAATGGGTTCAAAACAATGCCGCATTAAGAGCAAGTGGTGCGTCTAAAAGAGCCGCAGCTGTATTTAAAGAATATGGCGGTTCGCAAATGACGGTTTTTGCTGATTTGACGGATGATCAAGTGAATCAAATTTTAGATTATGCAGATGCACAGCCAAAAGAAGATCCTGCAGCAGCCAAAGATGGCGCAGCTGATCCAAATGTACCTCAGGATGGTGAAGAGGAAGAAGGAGGCTTAGGTTTTGTGTGGTTAATCTTGGCAGTTCTATTTGTTGTGATTATTTTAAGCGTTGGTGGTGTTCGTCGTCAACTTAAAGTTGCAAGTACGGGTGATGAGAAATATAATGAGTTAACGTATTGGGAGGAATTTAAAACTACTGCTTGGAAGTATCGTGGGTTAACCGGATTAGTTGGGTTGGTATTGACAATTGCCGTATTAGTAGTTGTTTTTAAAAGTTTGTATTCAATTAACGTGATGGAAAATTATCAACCATCTCAACCAGTTGCATTCCCGCACTCCCGTCAT
>Ga0102923_1000550_pt1 | contig 10504 bp, 9 predicted proteins | sample Colrivmeta156902_FD_78206 | JGI IMG/M metagenome (GOLD analysis project Ga0102923, IMG submission 78206) | Estuarine microbial communities from the Columbia River estuary - metaG 1569-02 | ecosystem: Environmental > Aquatic > Marine > Intertidal zone > Estuary | place: USA: Columbia River Estuary...
ACCTGCGGCTTCGCCTTGCGCAACCTGGTTGATCTCAATGTGTTCTTTCATGAAATTGCACGTGTCACGAAATCGGGCGGTCGAATTGCTTTACTCGATGTGAGCACGCCAACCAATCCGCTTATCCGTTGGGGTAACAGCGTGTACTTCGGGAAGGTTGTTCCGCGAATCGGAGGGCTGCTTTCTAATCGCGCTGCGTACAACTACTTGCCGAAAAGCGTTGCATATTTGCCTTCACCAGAGCAATTGGTAGTCATGTTGCAGAATTCGGGTTTTGAACATGTGCGGCACGAGCAACTTTCCGGTGGCCTTACGCAGTTGATGCACGCAACAAAGAAGTAGTAAGCCTGATGCAAGCAACGTCGTTTCCGTTGTCAGACATCACCGATCGCGAGATTGACCTGAATGATTTCGCTGGTGCGAATGGCTTCCTGTTTGTTCGAGAGGGTGTGGGTTTTGCTGCAGTTGGCGTTAGCGCTCGCTTGAGTGCCCCCAAGGCGCGCGAACTATTGAACGCGATTGAGCACTCGCCAACAGATCTACCAATTGGGGTTGGGCCCATCATGTTTGGCTCAATTCCCTTTGATACAACGCGAGAGTCTGATTTCATTCTTCCGACAGTGACGCTCTGCAAGACCCGACAAGGTGAAACCTGGGTGACGGTTATTGATGACGCGCCATTTCCCAAACTGACTGAACCTGCGCCAACTTCAGGAAACGCACAATTCACCGTTCGCGATGGCGTTGCAGTGCCCGTTTACCTCAAGGCTGTTGAAACGACCAGAGATGCAGTGCGCAACGGACAACTCACAAAAGCGGTAATTGCACGCGATGTGTTTGTTGATTCAGATACACCGGTTGATATTCATGCATTACTTCTCCGGCTTAGAGCTTCGTTTGGCACCAGTTATCGATACTCATTTGATGGATTTGTCGGTGCATCACCAGAGCTTCTTGTTGCCATTCACGATGATGAGATCAGCAGCCATCCTCTTGCTGGCACCACACCGAGAACAGGTGATCCGATCAAAGATGAAGCATTAGCCAAGCAATTGCTTGCCAGCACAAAGAACCAAATCGAGCACCGCGTGGTGATTGACATGGTCCATGACACCCTGCTTCCCCATTGCTCATACTTGGACTGGGAAGAAGAACCATCCGTTATTCAGGTTGCAAACGTTCAACACCTTGGAACCCAACTCATTGGCAAACTCTCTGAGCCCCGCATACATGTGCTCGATGCAACGCTTGCCTTGTCACCTACTCCTGCACTTGGCGGATTCCCACGCGAGCAAGCGCTTCAAATCATTGCCCAACATGAAGGTATGGATCGCGATAAATACGGCGGTGCCATCGGCTGGTTTGATAGCCGTGGAAATGGTGTGTTCGCTGTTGCTATTCGGTGCGCACAGTTCAATGAGGCACGAACACAGGCACGCCTGTTCGCTGGTGGAGGCATCGTTGCAGACAGTGACCCTGCAGAAGAACTGGCTGAAACACAGGCCAAACTGCAAGCGATGCTCGCAGCCATCATGCGGCCGTAGTTCACTATTGCGTTAAAGCCTCGGCTACTGCTGCATAGAGGGCATTGTGGTGATCAACATTGAGTTTGCGATCGGTACGCACACCAATGATGGAAGTTCCAGAGTTCCCTAGTTCGCGACGAAGCTCGTCGGTCGTCGTTGCCCATGCAAATGGGATGCCATGCGTCTTGGCCAGTGACTCAAAATCCACGCTGTGCGGTGTGCCGAAAAGTTGCTCAAATTGAGATCCTTCTAGCGATTCCGCCTGAGGAAGGAATGAGAAAATTCCGCCGCCTTCATTGTCGACAACAATGATCTTCATCTGAACATCACGTCGAATTAGGTTGAGCAACCCATTGCTGTCGTGCAGCATCGCGATATCGCCGATCAGTAGCGCTGTTGGCGCTCTAGACGACAAAGCAACTCCAACAGCAGTTGACACAACCCCGTCAATTCCATTTACTCCACGGTTACTGAATACTCGAACGCCGTCTCGAGCAGGCGCGAACCATTCCAAATCGCGTACTGGCATGGAAGACGACACAACCAAATTCGATCCTGGTTCAAGCGATTCACTCACAGTCACTGCACTCAGTGGCTCAGTAAGTTGATTTGAGTTCGAGAACTGCGAGTCAAGCGCAGTACGTGCTTTCCGCTCACGCAGCTTCCACTCACTAATCCACTCTGATTCGGGCTTTACTTGTGTTCCACGCGACATTTCCATGAACAGCTCATTGAATGATCCAACAATGTGAGTGGTGACGATCTTGTCTGGGTCAATGAGCGTTGGCTGCTGAGTGACAGCAATCTGTTCTGCTCCACAACGCGCAAGCCACTGATTTACCACTTTGCTTACCGGTGGGTCGCCAACGCGAATGACCACAGTTGGTTTTAGCGATTCGGCGGTTGGTTGGTGCCTCATCATGACATCGGCACACGTCACAATCGTTGCACCATGACTGCTTTCAGGTGCAACCCGACAATTACTCCGCGGGTCTGCAACAACCGGCCAATTCAACTTTGCCGCTAAATCAAGAATGAAGCGCGACTGGTCAATTCCATTGCCGGCAATGATCAGCCCGCGTTCTGCACGAAGTGCGAGCGACAACTTTTTACGTTCCGATGCCGTTGCTACATCGGCACTCATTCGAACCGGCGAATGTGAATCTGCGGCAGGAAGCGCCTCGGCTACTCCTACGAGAGGTTCGCGAAACGGGAAGTTCACATGACATGGTCCGCGATTCACTCCAACGGATGCCGAGAATGCGTCACGTGCGACAGTTCTCCACTTCGATGCTTTTGTATCGTCTGCCACTCCTACATCAATGAACTTGCGGACAAAGTTTCCATACAAGTTTGTTTGATTAATCGTTTGTGGTGCGCCAACGCCCTGTAGTTCTGGTGGACGGTCTGCGGTGCACACGAGCATCGGCACATGCGCGTAGTTCGCTTCAATGACGGCTGCAAAAAACTGGGCCGCAGCGGTTCCAGAGGTACACAGCAATACGGCAGGCACACCCGATTGCAGACCGATACCTAGTGCCGCAAATGATGCGGATCGCTCGTCGTGAAATACGTGGAGTGCGATTTTCGGATTACTGGACAGAGCAATCGCCATTGGGGTGCTCCGAGAACCTGGAGAAACCACGGCATGAGTCACGCCAAGCCTCACCCATTCGTCCACGATCGTCGCGCAGAAGGTCGCAGTGGTTGCAGGAGTTGAGGCCATCCCCTCTATCGTGGCATCTATGCGCATAGAAATCTTCTCCGACGTCATATGTCCTTGGTGTTTTATTGGAAAACGGCGCTTCGAGACTGCTATTTCTCGTCTGAAAGACCGCGGAGTCGATATTCAAGTGGATTACTCATTCCGACCCTTCCAACTAGACCCAACCGCTCCAACCGATTCGCCAACTCCCGCAAAGGATGCATATGCCAAGAAGTTTGGCGGCCCAGAACGCGCTACCGAGATTCTTGATCATGTCACCTCTGTTGCCGCGCAAGACAACATCACGTTCAACATGGACATTGCAGTGCGAGCAAACACCTTTCTTGCACATCGACTACTGAGTTATGCGCTGAAGCAACACGGTACTGCTGTACAGATTCCTCTTAAGGAACGCATCATGGACGCCTATTTCACAGACGGCAAGAAAATCGGCGACATAGATGTGCTCGCTGACTGTGCTGAGTCTGCGGGTATTGACCGCTTAGTAGCGCACACATTTCTGTCAGGTGATGAATTCGTCGACGAAGTGAGATCCGAAATTGCCGAGGCTGCCGAATACGGAGTCACCGCTGTTCCAACGTTCGTCATCAACGGTCAGTGGTCAGTACCTGGCGCGCAAGATGTTGAAATGTTTGAGCGCATTATTGAACGGATTCTTGAGAAAGCATGAGCCTGTTTGCTTCAACTACTGGAGATGGATCTCGTGAGTTCTGTTTCGTTCACGGATTTACGCAAACCGGCAAATCTTGGGTAGCTGCAGCGCAAGCGATCGGTGATTCAACCAACACATTTGTTGATGCACCCGATCATGGTGAATCACAAGGCATCTCGCTTTCCCTCCAGGAAACTGGCGACGAGCTTGCAGACATTGCATTTGGCAAAGTCCTCGTCGGGTACAGCATGGGAGCCCGCATGTCGTTGCATGCTGTAATTCAACATCCATATGCAATGACTGGCTTGGTGCTCGTGAGTGGCACACCCGGAATTGAGGATGATTCAGAGCGAGCAGCAAGAGTCCAAGCAGACGAAGTGCTTGCCTCGCGCATTGAATCGATTGGCACTCCTGAATTTATTCAGGAGTGGATCCGACATCCACTGTTTGCAAAATCAAAGTTCAGCAACGAGGAAATTCAAGACCGTTCCAGAAATACACCTGCATCGCTAGCTACAAGCTTGCGCAAGTGCGGAACTGGCCAACAAGAACCACTATGGGTGCATCTTCAGGAAATCAATATTCCCGTGTTACTGATTTGTGGTGCACGAGATGAAAAGTTCACGGAAATTGCGAAACGCATGAATCAACTCATGCCACATTCAACGCTGCGAATTCTTGACAAGGCAGGACACAATGCTCATCTCGATCAGCCGGAGGCGTTTGCTCAAGCCGTTAATTGGTGGCTACAGAGCTAAACCAGCTGCAAGCAGCAGACCAATGGCTAGTTGAGCCTTGCCGGTTGCCCCAAGAACTGGAATCAATTCTCTTCCGAGCGCTCCCGCCCTCACTGCCTTCAGCGCAGGAAACGCCGTGACCAAGCCAACTAGCGCGATGAGCACCGAGCGATCTCTTACACCGAGAAGCAAAATCAGTAACACCACATACAGAAACATGGCGTAATACAGCTTCCTTGTCATGGCATCGCCCATACGCACTGCAAGGGTCAATTTGTTTGCAGTGGTATCACCAGGGATGTCGCGCAAATTGTTCACGACCAGCAGCGCACATGCAAGCAAACCAACAATGCATGAAGCGATAACCGTTTCATAATCAATGGTCTGCGTAATCGCATACACCGATCCAGAAGTAGCCACTAATCCAAAGAACACAAAAACGAACAGCTCACCGAACCCTAGATATCCATATGGCTTTGGTCCCCCTGTGTACAACCATCCAGCGGCGATGCACAACACACCGAGAGGAATAAGCAGCAGCGTTGTCGCAAGCGCAATAAACAACCCGAACACCGCAGCAACACCGAATGCGATGAATGCCGCTGTCTTGACGCTTTTCGCTGGAACTAAACCGGAGCCAACAAGCCTGAGTGGTCCAACTCTTTTGGCATCGGTTCCTTTAATGCCGTCCGAGTAATCATTTGCATAATTGACCCCAACCTGCAACGACACGCTGACAATAAGTGCGAAGAATCCGCACCACCACAACTTCGTTGTTTCCACATCCTGAGAAAGGGCTCGACCGAAGGCGACGAATACAGGTACGAAGGCTGCAGGCAATGTTCGCGGTCGAGCACCCAGAATCCAAAGTTGAAGACCACTTGGCTGTTTATCCATCTCTCAAGTGTCGCACTTTTAAGCGCCTACGCTGATGACCGTGAATCGTCTCGTTGCATTAGACATGCCGGCAAGCTTTGACTTCGCCAACCATGTGCGAAATGCATGGGAATCTGGCGACGCGGTGTTTCCCGTAGATCAGCGCCTCCCACAATCTGCAAAGGAATCCCTCATCGAGCAGTTCAAACCTTCTGTAGTGATTGATGCATCAGGCAATTCAGTTGATCTACCGAATCCCGAACCCACTGCGCATTATGACGCGCTAGTAATTGCCACAAGCGGATCTACTGGTGCACCAAAGGGTGTGGTGCATACCCACGACTCCATTCGCGCATTACTCAATATGTCCCAATCCCGTTTGCAAACCGATTCATCGACACATTGGCTGTTATGTCTTCCCGTTTCCCACGTTGCAGGATTCAGCATTGTGGCTCGCTCGGTTCTCATGGGCAACCCGATCAGCATCCTCTCCAAGTTTGATGAAGCCGAGGTAATGAATACTGCACGCGCCGGAGCAACGCATGTTTCATTAGTGCCTACAACCATGCAACGAATTGACCCATCTGTTTTCAACACAATTCTGCTTGGCGGGGCTGCCGCTCCACCAAACCTTCCACACAATGTTGTGACGACGTACGGCATGACGGAAACCTTTGGAGGGATTGCCTATAACGGAAAGCCACTTGACGGCGTTGCAGTGCGCACCTTGAATGAAAACCTTGAACTGAAATCGCCTTCGCTGTTTCGCACCTACCGTGGTCATATCGCCGATCGGCCAATTGGAGGTTGGTACGACACCGGTGACAAAGGAGAGTTCGCCAATAATCTCATTCGTGTTTTTGGTCGCCGAGACGACATGATCATCACGGGTGGCGAAAACGTGTGGCCGAATGTAGTGGAGAAAGTGTTGGCGACTTTCCCAGGTGTAGAGCAAGTTGTTGTTGGCGGAATTGACGATGAGCAGTGGGGCCAACGAGTTGTGGCCTGGATCGTTTCATCGCGCGATGTGGCTCCCACACTTGAAAGCATTCGTCAGCATGTGAAGACTCAATTGCCATCATTCTGTGCACCGACTGAACTGCGAGTGGTGCAAGAGATTCCGATGACGTCACTAGGCAAAGTTGACACCCAAAAGCTAAGGCAACTGAAATAGCTAGCCTCGATCAACGTCTACCGAGTAACTTCTGGCGCCAGTTCGTAGCCAGCGGCGTCTCCAATATTGGTGATGGCATGGTGCATGCCGCTGCACCTCTCCTCACTCTTTCACTTACCAGCGATGAACGCCTGATTGCCGGAGTCAGTTTTTGCGCCATGATTCCATGGCTTGTTTTGTCGCTGCCGGCTGGCGTGTATATCGATCGATTTGATCGCAGGAAACTGATGATCGCCGCAAATGTCATTCGCGCGATCCTCTTTGGGCTTATTGCGTTTTCAGCGGCCACTGGAACACTTTCCATTTGGACTTTCATGGCGATTCTTATCGGTGTTGGTTGTTGCGAAGTTATTTTTGACATGTCAGCGCAAGCATTTTTGCCACAAATCGTTCCGGATCATCTGCTGGAAAAAGCAAACGGCAGGCTTTCCAGTCTTGAACTCATAACAAACACCTTCATCGGTCTTCCGCTTGGCGCCTGGGCATTCGTGATAGCTGTCGGCGTTCCATTTGGTGTTGATGCCGCTTCATTCGCCCTTGCTGCCATGCTCGTAGCGAGCATTCGCATTCCATCAACGGTGACACCCAATACCAACAACACAGAACAGCGAAATAGCTTCAAAGCCGACTTAAAAGAGGGCCTCCAATGGCTGTGGGCCAACAAACTCATTCGCACGCTTGCCATCATGCTTGGCATCACCAACATGACCACCATGTTTGGCGATGCAATCTTCGTCAAGTACGCAGCCGTTGAACTCGGGGTAACAGGTCGCGCTTATGGGTTGCTGCTTGCACTTACTGCTGTGGGTTCAATCCTTGGCGGATTGCTCGGTGACAAGATCGCAAAGCGCCTCGGAATCGCACAATCAATCGTCTATTCATATTTCGTGTTTGGTTTTGTCGGGATCATTTACTTCTTCATGCCATACGTCTGGGCAGTGGCCATCGCCGCATCGTTCATGGGCCTTGCCGGAACTACATGGAACGTGGTCACGGTCTCATTGCGACAACGAGTAATTCCAAGTGAACTATTTGGACGAGTCAACAGTGTGTATCGGTTTATAGGAACTGGATCAATCGGTATCGGCGCCCTAATCGGTGGCCAAATTGCTTATTCCACCAACTTGCGCATGCCATTTCTCGTTGCAGCAATTCTTGGTATTACTGCGTTAACCATCGGAGGCCCAGTTCTGTTTCGAGAACTGCGCAATCACATTGCGCCGGAAGCCACTCCTGCTCCACCATCAATTACATAAGTTTCACCAGTAATCCAACTTGCTGCATCCGAAGCCAGGAACGTTGCAAGGTTTGCAATATCTTGCGGTTCGCCAAGACGTTTACGTGGAAGACGCTTTGCAAGTGAATCGCCGTAATTGTCCACGAGCATTTGAGCAAAGTCTGTTTTCACCAGACCTGGCGCAATACCCACCACTCGTGTGAGCCCAAGCTCGCCTGCCAGTTGCCTGGTGAGGTGGATCAGTGCTGCCTTCGTCAGGTTGTATACGCCAAGGCTTCCCTCTGCGCGAAGTCCTCCAACTGAAGCGATGTTGATGATGACTCCCGGATTGTTTTTCATGTGTTGCGACCACACTTGTGAACACCAAAACAAAGGGCCACGTAGGTTGACTTGAAAGGTCTTATCGAACTGCGACTCGCTCACTTCAAGAGTTGGACCAGAATACGGATTCGTCGCTGCGTTGTTTACAAATATGTCGATCTTTCCAAACTGCTCAAGTGTTGCGCTCACGCATTTCTGAGCGAAGTCGGTATCGCCCGCGTTGCCCGCAATGTACGAGGCTCCTCCGCCAATGAAAGCTGCCGCTTCGCGAAGCGCATCCTCTTTTCGTGATGTAATCATCACTTGCGCACCCGCATCTGCATATGACTTGGCTATGGCTAAACCAATTCCACGCGATCCACCAGTGATGAGCGCAACTTTTCCTGAGAGCGAAATGTCCATTCGCCCGACGATAGCCGTTACGGCGTTAGTGCGCTGATGCGAACCTGCTGAATGCGTCGTCCATCCAATGTCTCGGTACTGATTCGCCATCCGTCAAAATCAACCGATTCGCCTTGTACGGGTACGTGACCCAACATTCCAAAAATGAAACCGCCAATGGTGTCGTATTCAGATTCTGGAACCTTCAATTCGAGTTCATCGTTGAGACGAGAAATAGGCATAGAGCCAATAACGAGATAATCACCGTTTGGAAGCGTTTGCAAGGAGAGATCTTCGTCGTCGTGCTCGTCGACAATTTCTCCCACAAGTTCTTCTAGGCAGTCTTCAAGAGTTGCCAACCCGACGATGATCCCGTATTCGTCGGCAACCATGACCATGTGGAACTTTTTCGCTTGCATGCTGCGCATCAAGTCGGCAACCAATTTGTTTTCGGGCACAACTTCAACCTGACGAATGAGATCGGTAATCGGCGAAGCGCCATTCCCTTGACGCTCTGCGATGACAAGGTCTTTCACGTAGACAATGCCAACAACATCGTCATCGTCCTTGCGAAGCACAGGAAGCCGACTGAAACCGTCCTCTACAGCTTTATCAAGCGCCTGAGTAATGGTTAGATCGCTGTCAATAAATACCGCATCAGGTCGTGGAACCATAATCTCGCGGACCACGGTGTCACCAAATTCAATGATTGACTCAATCAATTCCCGCTCTTCATGTTCAATCACACTCTCCTGAGCAGCAGCTTCCACTATCCCCAAGAACTCTTGCTCTCCAATAAATGGTCCTTGCTTCAGACCTTCACCTTTCACGATGACGTTGGTGAGTTTGATCAATACCGCTGAAGCAGCACGCAGCGGCCAAAATCGTACAAGCAACGAAATGGGGCGAGCTGTAGACGTGGCACCACGAACAGGATTCAACACTGCGTAAGTCTTTGGCACTGCTTCAGCAAGCACAAAGAACAACAGCACGTTGATCACCACACCGATGGCTACTCCTGCGGGGCCAAACAAACGACCAGACACAATTCCCATAAGTGTCGCTTGCACGGTCTGACAAATGTTGACCGTCAGCAATAACGGGTTCACCCACAAGGTTGGTTCTGCCGCAAGTCGCACCAATGCTTTGCCCGACTTTGCACCCTTTTCCGCAAGCGCTGCAGCACGTGGCTTCGTCATTTGAGACAAGCTCATTTCAGCAAGTGACAGGAAAATGAGGATCACAAGAATGAGCCCGATGCCGGCAAGCATCCAATAGTCAATTGCCGTTGGCGTTTGGGCAAACATCATTTCTGGTCAATCTCCTGAATGTGTCGGAATTGTTCTGGCGCAGCATGTCCCCAGTGAAATGCTTCAAGGTGCTTTCGTTCGCGAGCGTGCATTGCGGCTTCTGCTTCCGGGTTGTCGTGGTCGTTACCCAGAACATGAAGTATTCCATGCACGAGTAACAGCGCGAGTTCATCGTCAACCGTTCCGGCGTGACGTGGAGCCTGCTCAACAGCAACGCTTGGGCAGATCACCACATCACCTAACAACAATGGCAAATCTGAGATGTCGAGCGGTGAAGGCTCAGGTGTTTTCGACATCGCTCCAGGACCAGGTGAGCGAGTTGCCTCCACTGCGTCAAGCGGAAAGGACAACACGTCAGTTGCATAAGACTTGCCCATGTACTGCGCATTCAATTCGGTCATCGTCGAAGCATCAATGAACATCACAGTCATTTCTGTCAATCCCTTTACACCCTCAGCGCGCAGCACATCGAGTGCAAGATTTTGCCAGCGAGCAAGATCTATTTCTAGATCTTGTTGTTCATCTGCCATGAACACTTCTGGTTCCCCGTCGCCACCAACACGA
>Ga0102923_1000557_pt1 | contig 10451 bp, 8 predicted proteins | sample Colrivmeta156902_FD_78206 | JGI IMG/M metagenome (GOLD analysis project Ga0102923, IMG submission 78206) | Estuarine microbial communities from the Columbia River estuary - metaG 1569-02 | ecosystem: Environmental > Aquatic > Marine > Intertidal zone > Estuary | place: USA: Columbia River Estuary...
CATCATTGCCGCTAATGCAGGCGGGGCTTGGACGCCGATTGGGGATGTCACCACCACCATGCTATGGATCGGTGGCCAAATAAGCACCGGCGCCATCATGTCCACTGTTTTCCTTCCTTCACTGGTCTGCTTGATCGTTCCACTGGTCGTGCTTTCGTTTAGCCTCAAGGGCGAAATCAAAGGCTTTGAACATACCGCCCAATCCAGCAGCGATACAAGAGTCAAAGGGTCCTTGTTGATGCTCATCCTGGGCGTTGGTTCCCTACTCTTTGTTCCCGTATTCAAAACGGTGACCCATCATCCTCCCTACCTTGGTATCTTGCTGGGATTGGGGTTGTTATGGTTGGTTTCGGAACTCCTGCATGCCGACAAAGACGAAGAAGAACGCAAGCCTTATACCGCCGTTCATGCTTTATCCAAAGTCGATACTTCCTCTGTGCTTTTCTTTCTCGGAATTCTTTTGGCCATTTCGGCTCTTCAAACCGCCAACATCTTATCGGCCGCTGCTGCTTGGCTGGATCAATCGGTGGGCGACCTGCGCGTCATTGTCTATTTGATTGGGATGCTTTCGGCCATTATTGACAATGTCCCCTTGGTCGCAGCCAGCCAGGGTATGTACGAAATGACCACCTACCCCATGGACCACTGGATGTGGCAATTCATGGCTTACTGTGCCGGTGTTGGCGGTAGTGGTTTGATCATTGGTTCTGCCGCGGGTGTTGCGGTCATGGGAATGGAAAAAATCGAATTTGGCTGGTACCTGCGCAAAATTTCCCTTTGGGCTATTCTTGGTTACACGGCCGGTGCCGTGGTTTACCTGGTGATGCAGGGTTTGGTCTAAGCAACCGATTCCCAAACAACCACTGCCCTGATCACCAGCCGTTATGAATTTCCAAGCCGGACCCCTGCCCGGACTCTTCATCATTGAACCCCTGATTTTTGGCGATGCTAGGGGGCATTTTTTGGAGAGCTACCGCAAGGATCTTTTTGCGGCCAACGGGATCACCGAAGATTTTGTCCAGGATAACCAGTCCCTCTCGGGGAAGGGGATTTTGAGAGGCTTGCACTTCCAAGCTCCGCCCCATGCCCAGGGCAAGTTGGTTCGGGTTCTCCAAGGCCGTGTCCTGGATGTCGTGGTGGACCTTCGGCGTTCATCCCCCACCTACGGGCGTTGGTTCAGCCTGGAACTCAGCCCCGAAAAGGCAACGATGTTCTACATTCCCCCGGGCTTTGCGCATGGTTTCCTGACCCTGGAGGACCAGACGATTTTTGCCTACCAGTGCACAGCCTATTACCATCCGGCTTCCGAGGGCGGCTTGCGGTGGGACGATCCGGGCTTGGCCATTGATTGGGGCTGGAAGGACCCGCACCATCAACCGCTGGTTTCGGCCAAAGACCAAATTCTTCCGTATTTTGAGGACTTTAACAGTCCTTTTGCATGAGTTTTTCGCCGGATATTCTTCTCAAACTGGAGCAACTCCAGGCCAAATACGATGCCCTGGGTCAAGACCTGGGGTCCTACCTCGAGGGCCTGCTTCAATCCGATTTTCTTCCCTATTGGGATTATGTTCAGTTGGATGTCCTTCTGAATCTTCAAAAACCCCGAACCGCCTTTGAGGACGAAAAGATTTTTATCCTCTACCACCAAATCACCGAGCTCTACTTCAAACTCTGTCTCAACGAGCTGGCCCAACTATGCCGACCCGATGTTCATCCATCGGCGGCAACCATCGAGCCCCAAGAAGTGCTCATGCGGGTCGAGCGGGTCAACCGTTACTTTGATGCCTTGGCGATGTCCTTTTCGATCATGACCGACGGGATGGATCCCGAACAATTTTTGAAATTTCGAATGGCTTTGTTACCGGCCTCCGGATTTCAGTCGGCCCAGTACCGGGAAATCGAAATGCACTGCACTGAATTAGAACAATTGGTTCACCGGGATTTTCGTGGTCACCTCCAAGCGGAGGCAAACCTCGAAACCCTGTACGCCCACATCTACTGGAAACAAGGGGCCATCGAGCTGCAATCAGGCAAGAAGACCTTGACCCTCAAGCAGTTCGAGGCCAAATACGACAACGCTCTCCAGGCCAGAGCCCACCAGCTCCGGGGGCATACCTTGGCAAGCCTCTGGCATCGCTGGTCCGCCGGTTCCACCGGTTCCGCCGGTTCCGCCGGTTCCACCGAGCCATCGACTACCCTGCAGGCCTTGGCCCAGGCCCTCCGCATTCTGGATCATCGCGTCAATGTCGATTGGCCTTTGGCACATTACCGCACCGCCGTCCGCTATTTACAGCGCCCCACCCAAGACATCGCTGCCACCGGAGGCACCAACTGGCAACAATACCTACCGCCCCGTATGCAATTGCGGATATTCTTTCCTTGGTTGTGGACCGAATCCCAAATCGAATCCTGGGGCAAAAAAGACCTGCTCCGTGACGAACCCTAAAGCAGGGCTCAAGCAATCAGACGCAGGCAAGCTCCTGCGGCTCTTCAGGCTTTTGAATTTGTTATGGAATACCGCCAATGGCTTGAGGGTCGATGAGATTGCTCATCTTCAAAATGTTAGTAAACGAACGGCCTACCGGGACCTGGATATTCTGGACCAAAGCGGGTTTGTCTTAATCCAGGACGAACGTAGTGGGCGATTCCGATTGAGCCAGGCCCGGGAAAGCGGTCAATTGTTGGGTTTTGACCGAGCCGAAGCCGACCTTCTCCTGACGGCCATGGCCGGTACGTCCCCCTCCAAGGGCCGCGAACGTCTGATCACCAAATTGCGCTCCTTCTCCACCCTGCCTAACCCCGTCCTGCCAGACGTAGAAACGAACAACAGCGAAACCCCTTACAGCCTGTTGCACGAAGCCATCCGTCGCAAACAATGTGTTTTGTTAATGGCCTATCGATCTGCCCATTCACGCTCTGAACGCAATCGAAACATTGAACCCTACGCCTTTAGCGAAGACTTATCCTCGGTCTGGGCCTACGAGCCTTCGGCTTCATCCAACAAAACCTTCAAATTGGATCGTATCGGTCAGGTCCGCGTCCTTCGCGAATCATGGAAGCATGAGCACCTCCATCAAAGCCCTGAGCGTGATCCTTTTGGCATGCCCTTGGGTCCGGAAGCTATTGAAATCAAACTCATCTTGGGCAACCTCAGCGCCCAATTGTTTCGAGAAGAATTTCCATCCCATGCCCAACGTTTGCAGGAAGTCCCTGCACACCCGAACGAAAGCCCTTCATGGCTTCTTAACCTCCGGGTGGGTTCCATGCAAGGAATTGGTCGATTTGTGTTAGGACTTATCGACGATGTCCATATTTTATCCCCGGCTTCCTTCAAAAAATACCTCCGCAATCGAATCGGCGATAAACTACGTTGAAAAATATCTTGCAGACTTGGCTTTTTCAATGGCCAAGAACTACCCTTTTTCGAGATAGGCAACACATTTTAACTCCACTACAATTTCGGTAGGCAGAGCACCCACCTCCACGGTCGTTCGGCAAGGCTTGTTGGCCAGGGGACCCATGATCTCAGCGTAAAGACGGTTAAAGACGAAAAAATCCCTTTTCATGTCCGTCAAAAAAACCGTAACATCGACCAAATCCTCCAACCCTGCTCCGTGCTGAGCCAAAACGGAACGGACATTTTCAAAAACCTGGCGAACCTGCGCTTCCAGGTCAAAGGCCTTGTAGCGACCGCTGGCATCCAGCTCCAGACCCGGAACATCCAAGGCAGCCGCTTCGGTGTCCGGCCTCCTTGGTCCAATACCCGACAAATAGATCCAAGGCCCGATTCTTCTGGAATGGGGATACAATCCGACAGGACGCGGAGCCCCGCTGGTCGAAAACATGGTTGATTCTTGGGACATCCTTTTAGGTTTTAGAGGGGTTCAAACGAATTGTGGCTTTTCCATCAGCCAAAGATTCCAGGCGAATTTGGCAACCCAGGCGACTGCTTGGATGGAAATCGGGCAGGGTATCCAGCATATCCAATTCAGCTTCGGTTGGGTCGGAAACGGCGCCTTCTACCCAGTCCACCCGGCATGTCGCGCAGAGGGCCATTCCCCCGCAAACAGCCTCGATGGGATAACCTGCGCCCTTGAGCGCCTCCATCAACGACAAACCCATTCCGGTAGGAAATACCAAGTCCTGGGTCGTTCCCGAAACATCGGTAACCGTTAGATGAACTACTTGCATAGGAGCAATCTATTTTGATTGATGAGGGAAATAATAACAATTTATGATATCCTATAGTCCCTTCACGCCCGTCACAGTCGTGTACTTAAACGAAGGCTTGGCCCCGCCATGGATGTACCGATAGGCACCGTGCGCCATGAGTGCAGCCTCGTGAAAGCCTGACAAAATCAGTTTGAGTTTACCGGGATACGTATTGATATCACCAATCGCAAAAATCCCGGGGACGGAGGTCTGATAGGTTTCGGTGTTGACTTGAATGGCCGAGGCATCCAAAGCAAGCCCCCAATCGGCAATAGGGCCCAATTGCGGTGTTAGGCCATAAAGAGGTATTAAATCATCCGCAACCAAGCTCAAGGTCTCTTGTCCCTGCGTTTGAACGAGCACGGCTTCCAACCAGCCCTCCCCATTGGCTTGCAAAGAAAGGAGGGATGTCGAGGTCAACAACCGCAATCGTCCGCTATCCGCCAATGCCTGAACCCGTGCCGCGGATTCAGGCGCCCCCCGAAAGGCGCTGCTACGATGAACCAAGGTCAATTCCTCGGCGACATCCACCAATTGAAGGGTCCAATCCAGGGCCGAATCGCCCCCGCCTGCCAAAACAACTTTTCGACCGCGAAAAGCCTGAGGATCCCGAATCATGTAGGTCACACCGCGACCCTCCAGAGCCTCCAAACCTACTAAATCCGGTTTGCGTGGCTCAAAACACCCCAAACCACCCGCTATAACGACGGCCCCTGCCAAAACCTGATCTCCGTTCTCGCTAGACACCAGCCAACGACCACCTTCAACCGCCTCCAACCCTCTTACTTTTTGGCCCAAGCCAAAACTGGGATGAAAAGGCGCAATTTGTTCCATGAGGCGGTCCACGAGATCCCCGGCCAAGATGCTCGGATAGCCTGGAATGTCGTAAATGGGCTTACGGGGGTAAATTTCAGCTAATTGACCCCCAACAACCGGCAAAGTATCCATCACGTGCGCTTTGAGGCGCAACAACCCAAGCTCAAAAACAGCAAAAAGGCCCACCGGACCTGCACCTACGATACAAACATCGGTTTCCATCATGCCTGCAAAGAAACAAGCAGACCCCTTCCCATGGGCCTTGGGAGGCATTTTCCAAAATAATGGACAAGAAAAAACAGGGGGTGTGCAAAAAGGAGTCCATGCAGGCGTCTCAAAGAATTATGAATCGGCTAACTTGGTATGAAGTTTTTGTTAAACCCTTTAAACCACATCCTATGAAGTTAACCCAAACCATGCTTCATGCCTTTTGTATGGTGGTTCTAATGGCCTTAACCAGCCATGCTCAGAACACCACCGTCAGCGGCAAAGTCCTTTCGGCCAAGGACCGAACACCCCTGCCTGGGGTTGCCATCCTGGAAAAAGGCACTTCCAATGGCACGATTACCAATGCCAACGGTATTTTCAGTTTTCGCCCCTCCCGGAGCGGAGCCACCCTTCGCTTGACTTATCTGGGGATGAAACCCACCGAGGTCACAGCCCAAGGCGGTGTTATGGAAATTCTCATGGAAGGAGATGCGACCCAATTAGGCGAAGTCGTTATCTCGGCTTTGGGTATTGATCGCGAAAAACGTTCCATTGGTTATTCCGTTGAAAGAGTCAGCGGCAGCGACCTCAAAGAATCAGGGGAAAGCAACCTGATTTCGGCGATGTCCGCCAAAGCGGCCGGGGTTCAGGTAACCCAATCCAGTGGTGCTGCCGGCGCGGCCTCCTACATCAAAATCCGTGGGAACGCCTCCTTCACGGCGAACGACAACCAGCCGCTGTTTGTGGTTGACGGGGTGCCTATCGACAACTCGCAGCTTAATACCGAGGATCTTCGGGGCGGTGTATCCCTTTCCAACAGGGCCATCGACATCAACCCCAACGACATTGCAGACATCTCCATCCTCAAAGGTGGTGCAGCCGCTGCATTGTACGGTACCCGTGGTGCCAACGGCGTGGTCTTGATCACCACCAAAAAGGGAAGCTTCAATCAACCCCTAAAGGTTGAGTTTAATTCCTCCATGGAAATGACCAATGTTAATAAATTACCGGAACTACAAACCACCTACGCTCAGGGGATTGGAAGCGCCTATCGCTCCATCGCCAACGGCAATTCGACCCCTCTTTCTTGGGGCCCCAAAATTTCCGATTTGGGCTTTGATGCCGCTGGCAAAATCACTTCGGTCGACAGCCTGATGGTCGGCGGCTCCAAAGGAACCGTTCCATCGTTTAATAACACCGAAAATTTCTTCCAAACCGGTTTTCGTTTTAATAATAACCTGGCCATTTCAGGTGGTAACGAAAAGAACACCTATTACCTCTCGATTGGTAACCTTCTTGACAACGGTATCATCCCCTTGAATACCTTCTCGAGAACCTCGGTCAAAGCCAGTGGATCAGCCCGTGTTAGCAACCGACTCAAACTTAGCAGCTCCATCACCTTCACCAATTCCCGTGGCCAACGGATGCAACAGGGTAGCAATACCTCCGGTTTGATGCTGGGTCTTTTGCGTACTTCCCCCAGCTTCGACAACGGGAATGGCGATGTGAGCGATCCTGCGGATCCCAAGAGCTATTTGATGCCAGATGGCACCCAGCGTCGTTACCACACCACCTACGACAATCCGTACTGGACCATCAACCGCAACCCCTTCAACGACAACGTCAACCGCTCTCAAGGCTACGTGCAGGCCGATTACCAGGTGGCCGATTGGCTGAATGTGATGTATCGTTTTGGTATGGACAATTATTCCGATCGTCGCACCCAGGTTTTTGCCAAGCAATCCCGCAATGCGGTGAACGGACGCATCATTGAAGATGTCTACAACTGGACCGAATACAACTCCGACCTTATTGCCACCGCCAAAAAAGACTTTGGCAAACTTTCAACCTCCCTTCTCGCTGGTTGGAACGTCAACCAACGCAATTTGGATAATGTTTATGTTCAAGGGGATGGCTTTGCCTTGGAAGGCTTCAATAACATGTCCAATGCAGGCACGGTCATTTCAACCCAAGGCCTTAACCGTCGTCGCTTGGCGGGCGTTTACTCCGAACTAACCCTTGGCTACGATGACCAGTATTACCTGACAGCCACGGCCCGTGGTGACCAGGCCTCGACCTTCGGGGATGTCAGCCAAACCATTTTTTATCCATCTGTTTCGGGTAGCTGGGTCTTTACCCAAACCCTCGGTTTGAATAACAATATGTTATCTTCTGGTAAAGTCCGGGCCTCCTGGGCCAAGGTGGGTCTTGAGCCGGCTTTTGGCTCTAACCGAACCTATTATGAGCGCGCAGGGTCTTTCTCCGGTTGGATTGACGGAATTCAGTTCCCCTTTGGTACCACCACCGGGTTTAGTTTGTCCAATGTTTTGGGCAATCCTGCCCTGCGTCCTGAATTCACCACCACGACAGAATTTGGTCTTGACCTGGGCCTCTTCAAAAACAAACTCAACCTGGAATTCACCTATTACAACCAGCAGTCTCAGGATTTGATTGTCGCAGTACCCATCGCCGGTTCGACCGGTTTCACCAATTCCTACCAGAATGTGGGTCAAATGGAGAACAAGGGTATCGAGCTCAACGCCCGTTACAACCTCATCAACACCAACGATTTGAGCTGGAACATCGGGATGGTCTTTACAAGGAATCGTAACAAAGTTATCGAACTCGCCGAAGGGGTGGACGTCATTGACCTGCCTTGGGGCTTCTTTGGAGCGAACCAGCGTCTAGTCAAAGGCGAAGCCTACGGAACCCTCTACGGTGATGATTGGGAAAGAGATGCCAACGGAAACGCCCTGGTGGATGCCGATGGCTACCCAATTTATTCCCCAACAGAAGTCGTGGTGGGCAACCCCAACCCCGACTGGCTGATGGGTATTAACTCGGATCTTCGTTGGAAAAACTGGACCTTTGATATGTTATGGGATATCCGCCAAGGCGGTGATATCTGGAACGGAACCCGGGGTGCCTTGTACTATTTTGGCACGCACGCGGATGTCGGTGGGGATCGCAATACAACCTTTGTTTGGGAGGATGTCAAGCAAGGTAACAGCGGTGTCTATGCCCCCGGTACAACCATCAACGGTGTGGATGTTTCCGGTCAGGCCAATACAACCGCAATCCCTGCGAATCACCTTTCGTATGCCAGCGGACCGCTATCCGGCTTCACCGGCGCATCGAGTCCTTTCATTGAAGACGGCTCCTGGGTGCGTTTACGTCAATTGTCTGCCAATTACAGCCTGCCATCCAGTGTTTACAGCAAATTCAGCAGCCTCAAAGGCTTGACCCTGGGCATTACCGGTCGCAACCTCCTTTTGTTCACCAACTACAAAGGAGTTGACCCCGAAACCAATTTGTCGGGTTCGACCAACAGCCAGGGTGCAGACTACTTCAACATGCCCAATACGCGCGGTGTTATTTTCTCCCTCAAAGCCAATTTCTAATCTAATTTGTTATGAAAAAACTCTTATTCATCGGAATGTGCACGGTGCTGCTGGGCAGTGCCTGTACCAAAGAATGGCTGCAGGATTATACCGCAGATCCGGCACGTCCTCTGGAGGTATCGGTCAAGGTCCTTTTGCCTTCGGCTCAGGTTTCGTATACCATGGCCCAGGGCGATGCCCTTCCTCGTCTGACTTCCATATTCCTTCAACAAATGACCGGGGCGGACCGTCAGTCATTGGCTCATAATCGCTACGCCCAAATTGGTGAAGCGGATTTTGATGTCGTCTGGGCTGATAACGGCTACGCAGGCGGTATGAAGGATTTGCAACTCATTATTGAAGCCACCGAAGGTACCTCTCCGCGCTATTGTGGAATTGCCAGAATCATGATGGCTCAGTATTTGGGAATGTTCACTGACATTTGGGGAGATATCCCTTACGGTAATGCCCTCAAAGGCGCCGATGATTACAACCCAACCTATGTTAGCCAACAACAGATCTATACAACCATCGAGGAGATGCTAACCACCGCGATCACCGAATTGGGACAACCCGTTGGCGCTTTGGCACCCGGAAGCGAAGATCTGATCTACGGCGGTAACATCGCCAAATGGACCAAGCTCGCCTGGTCTCTCAAGGCAAGGTATCTCAACCACCTTTCCAAGAAAGGCTCCTTGTACCGTCCGGCTGACATTTTGACGGCCGTCAGCAACGGGTTGAGCAGCTCGGCGGACAATGCCAAACTGACCTTTTTGGCCGCACCCAACAACAACCCTTGGTATCAATTTAACACCCAGCGAGCCGGTTATATTTTGCAATACGGCACGATGTACGACCGTATGACCACCAAGAACGATCCCCGCATTCCGATTTTCCGTTCGGCAGACTCTACAGAGATGCCCTACCATGGAAGCGAGACGAGCCCTGTAAATTGGATGACCTACGCCGAACTCCTCTTTATCAAAGCCGAAGTTGAATCTCGTCAAAATGCCGGAACCCTGGCCGCTACCCTGGATGCGGCTGTCGAGGCCCATATGGCCGAAGTAGGGGTTGCCTCGGCTGCCGCTGCCACCTATGTAGGGGCTTTACCAGCAAGCCCTGCGCTCAGCGATGTGATGTACGAAAAACATTTGGCCCTTTTCTCGCATGTTGAGGCATGGACCGATTGGCGTCGTACGGGTTTCCCCTCGCTTTCGGTTTATCCCGGTGCCCAGCTGCCCGAGATTCCCCGGCGTATGCCCTACCCCCAAGGTGAAAGGCTGTACAACGACAACTTTATCAACCTGGAAGGCAACAACTCCTTCCTGACCAAGCACTGGTGGGATCAGCCGTAAGGGTTGGTTTAGCACCGGAAACTTTCAAGAGCCGCCCCTTGTGGGCGGCTTTTTTTTTTGCGAACCCTTGAATAGATTTCTTGGTGGCACGATTTTTGTTTACCTTCCAAAATAAAATCTATTGCGATGAAAAGAATTTTTGGCATGCTCCTCCTCCTGGTTGGATCGCTTACCCTCAGCAGCTGCGGTTACAACACCATGGTAACCCTCGACGAAGAAGTTTCTGGCCAATGGGCCAATGTCGAAGCCGCCTATCAACGCCGTTCCGACCTGATTCCCAATTTGGTGAACACGGTCAAAGGCTATGCAGATTTCGAAAAATCAACCCTCATGGCCGTTACCGAAGCCCGCACCAAGGCAACTTCGATGCAAATCGATCCTTCCAAACTGGACGAAAAAACATTGGCCCAGTTTGAGCAAAACCAAAACGCCCTCAAAGGAGCCCTGTCCCGACTCTTGGTGGTCATGGAAAAATACCCCG
>Ga0102923_1000559_pt1 | contig 10447 bp, 9 predicted proteins | sample Colrivmeta156902_FD_78206 | JGI IMG/M metagenome (GOLD analysis project Ga0102923, IMG submission 78206) | Estuarine microbial communities from the Columbia River estuary - metaG 1569-02 | ecosystem: Environmental > Aquatic > Marine > Intertidal zone > Estuary | place: USA: Columbia River Estuary...
GGATCCTGACGGAAGGAGGCGAGGGCGGCGGCGAGCTCCGCGGGCGCGGCCGCGTGCAGGGCGGTCGCGAGCCCCATGATCGCTAAGATGAGGACTGGGCGAGTAATGGGCATGGTCAGGCGACGGTGGTGATGCGGTGCCGGCCGGAGCGGACGGCTCCGGGCGCGGCGAATTCCTCACCCGCGCGCCGGCCGAGCAGCTGGCGGCCGAGCGGTGACTGGGGCGTGACGACCAGCACGCGGCGTCCGTCGAGCGTCACCTCCACGCCACCGGCGCGTGGCGCGAGGAAGTAGGCGGCCGCGCCGCGGCCGGTGTCGACGAGCACCAGCGCGCCGAGCGCGATGCGATCGCCGGGGCGGAAGTCGGGCAGCGGCAGATTGGCGAGCAGCGCGAGAGCCTCGCCGACCTCGCGGGTGATCCGGGCCTGGCCCTCGGCGAGATAGGCGGCCTCCTGGCTGTGGGTGTCCCACTTGTTCTCGGGCCGGCTCTCCTCGCTGATGGCCTCGTCGCGGGCGAGCTCGGCGGCCGCGCGCTGGCGGTCGAGTTCGGCGCGGAGTTCCCCGAGGATGGCGTCGCGGAGGGCGGTCTTGTTCACGGTGTCGTTTCGCGGCAAACCCCGATGGATGCGGCAAAAGGGCCGCGTCCGCCAGCCCGGACCGCGGTCGGCGCGCGGGCTTGCATGGGGCGCGGGCGTGTGGCTTGGTCCCTCATCCGTGCCGCCGGCCGCGTTCGCTCGCCGGCGCAATCACGCTCTCCACCCCTATTCCCAGAACCATGGAATCCAAGCCCGCTTCCTCCCGGAATGTCTATCCCGCCCTGATCGCCGCCCTGCTCGGGTGGATGTTCGACGGCTTCGAGATGGGCCTGTTCCCCTTGATCGGTCAGCCCGCGCTGCGCGAGCTGCTCGGCGCGGGCGCGCCGGAGGCCGACACCGCGAAGTGGTTCGGGGCGATCATCGCGGTCTTCCTCGTCGGCGCGGCGACGGGGGGCGTGCTCTTCGGCTGGCTGGGCGACAAGATCGGCCGCGTGCGGGCGATGTCGCTGAGCATCTTCACCTACGCGATCTTCACCGGCCTGTGCGGGTTCGCGACGGAGGCTTGGCACATCGCGGCTTTGCGCTTCATCGCCTCGCTCGGCATGGGCGGCGAGTGGTCGCTCGGCGTGGCGCTGGTCAACGAGGTCTGGCCGGGCAAATCGCGCGCGCTCATCGCGGGCCTGATCGGCGCGGCGGCCAACGTCGGCTATCTGCTCGTCGCGCTCCTGAGCCTCGGCCTCAGCGGCTTCATCGGCAACATCGAGATCTTCCTGAAGGGCATCGGCCTTTCCGAAGCCTCCACCAACAGCCTGCTGGCCAACTCGGCCTGGCGTTTCCTGATGATCAGCGGGGCGTTTCCGGCGATGTTGATCTTCTTCATCCGGATGTCCGTGCGGGAGTCCGAGAAGTGGGAGGAGGAGAAAGCGCGCGGGGCGACTTCGCATTGGAGCAACTCCGATTTGAACGGCGTGATGATCGGCTGCGTGGCGGCGCTGGTGATCATCTGGGCCTGGTCCCCGGCGGCCGGCGGGCTCGGGGCCGGGGCGGCGACCGTCATCACCGTGGTCGGCCTGGTGGTGGCGCTCTTCGGCTATCTCCACCCCGTGCGGCAGTACCTCGGCCGCGCGATCGCGGCCGGCGCGTTGACGGAGGATTCCCGCCGCAAGGTGGTCCGCAGCATGCTGCTCGGCGCGGCGCTGGCCGCGGTGGCGCTCCTGGGCACCTGGGGCTCGATCCAGTGGGCCCCGCGATGGGCGGGCCAGCTGATGCCCGACACCGCGACGGTGAAGCATTTCGCGAAGGAGAAGACCCAGATGGCGACCTCCATCGGCGCGATCGTGGGGACGATCCTCGCCGCGCTTGCCGCCGGCCGCTTCGGTCGCCGGCCCACGTACGTGGCGTTGTGCGTCGGCTCGTTCGCCTCCGCCCTGTATTTTTATCTCGGGCACGCGTCGTTCGACAGCTCGTTCCTCTTCGCGGCGTTCCTTGCCGGAGCGATCACCGCCGCGTTCTACGGCTTCTTCCCGCTCTACTTCCCGGAACTGTTCCCGACCTCGGTGCGCGCGACCGGGCAGGGCTTCGCCTTCAACTTCGGCCGCATCGTGGCGGCGGTGGGCGGACTCCAGACGGCGACGCTCATGAAGGCTTTCGACGGCAGCTTCGCGCGCGCGGGCGCGGTGCTGGCCTCAATCTACCTGGTCGGCGCGTTCCTCGTGATCTGGGCGCCCGAGACCAAGGGTCGCGAACTGCCGGAGTAAAGCTCCGGGCGCCGCTCGAGGCGAAGAACCCGGACTTGCGTCGCGTCGACCTCGGAGGATTTCCTCACCCGTTCCCATGCCGAAGTCCCCGCTCCTCGCCGTCATGCTGTCCCTGGCGGCTTTGGCAAATCTGCCGGCCGCCGAGCCGGCCGCCCTCAACCTCGAGCAGGCCCTCGCCTCGGTGGAGCGGGTGAGTCTCAACGTCCTGCTCGGCCGCGAAGCCGCCGCCCAGGCCCTCGAAACCGCCAACCAGGCGCGTTCCGCCAACCTGCCGGTCATCAATGCTTCCGCGCAGCAACGCCGCTCGCAGGGGGTGAGCATCGCGACGGTCGTGGTCACCTCGGGCCGGCCGGCGAACCGATTCGACGCCCTCATATCCGGCAACTACGCCCTGTACGACCCCCGGCTGCGGGCGGCGGCCGACGCCGCTCGCGCGGGATCCGAGGCGGCTCAGGCGACGTACAACGCCACGGTCCAGGCGGTCCTCGCCGATGTGGCCACCGCCTACTTCGCCAATCTCCGCAACCGGAGGCGTCTGGAGGTGCTCGACGCCAACATCAAGCGCGCGAACGGCATCCTCGAGCTCGCGCGTAACCAACTGTCGGCTGGAGTCGCCACGCAGATCGACGTCACCCGCGCGGAGGCCCAGCTCGCGATCGCCGAACAGGCGCGGCTCCAGCAGGTCACCACCCTCGTGGCGGGCGATCTGGTGCTGAAACGCCTGCTCGACTTTGAGCCGGGCCGCGATTTGCAGCTAGAGGACTTCGAGATGCGGCGCGGCGGAGCCGGGCTCCAAGCCTTCTCCGAAGAGAAATCTTTGTTCGAGCGTCGCGCCGAATATCTCGCCGCGCAGCGCTCCTTGGAGCAGAACCGTCTTTCGGTTAAGTCCGCCGAGTACCAGCGCCTGCCCTCCCTTTCCCTGAACGGCAACCTGGGTCTGGCCGCCCCGCGCTTCGACGACGGTTCCAAGCAGGAGCAATGGGCGTTCGGCGTGGCGGTCAGCGTGCCGATCTTCGACGGTCTGCGCACCGGCGCCGACCGCCGGATCGCGCTGTCGCGGCAGCGGGCGCAGGAGGCGCGGCTTCACGCGCTGGAACTCCAGATCTCCTCCGAGCTGCGCCTCGCGTTGCAGGATGCCTCCTCGCGCAACGCCCAGGTCGGCGTCGCCGAGAAGACCCTCGGACTCGCGCAGGAGGAACTGCGGCTCGCCCGCCAGCGTTACCAGCAGGGCGTGGCCGACAACCGCGAGGTCCTGGAGGCCCAAACGCGTCTCGCCGAGGCCGGGGACAATCTGGTCGACGCCGTTTTCCGCTACAACCTGAGCCGCGTCGAGTTGGCCCGCGCGCGTGGCGACGTCCGTTCCGTGCTGGCGGAAAGGGCGCGGTGACGCGCCTGATCCTGGCTTCCGCCTCTCCCCGACGGCGCGAGCTTCTCGGCCGGCTCGGGGTGCCCTTCGAGGTGGTGACGGCCGAAGTGACCGAGCATGAGGACGTCGCGACCGATCCGCGCGAGATGGTCGCGCGCAACGCCGCGCTCAAGGCCGACTGGGTGGCCGCGCGGCATCCGTCGGCGCTGGTTCTAGGAGCGGACACGACGGTCTTCATCGACGGGCATTCCCTTAATAAGCCGCGCGATGGCGTCGAGGCGCGGGCGATGCTCCGGCGTCTCAGCGGGCGCACCCATACGGTCCACACCGGCCTCGCCCTGCGCCGCCTAAGCGACGGGCTGGTGATCGACGCCGGCGAGTCGAGCGAGGTGCGCTTCAAGCCGCTGGATGAGGGGGTGATCGAGGACTACCTCGCGCGCGTCCATACCCTCGACAAGGCCGGCGGCTACGGGATCCAGGAGCACGGCGAGCTCATCGTCGCGGGCCATGCCGGATCGCTCAGCAACATCATCGGCCTGCCGCTGGAAATGACGAAACAACTTTTGACCCGTTGCGGTCTGATCCCATGACTTTTTCCTCTCCGCGGCGTCCAAATCACGAGCCATGAGCCAGACCATCGTCACTCCGCCCCTCGGCGTCGTCCTCCGGCGCCGCCTCGCGCGGATGTGGCGGGAGCCGGAGACGCGCTCCACGTTGATCGGGCTGGCGGCGGTGATCCTTTTCCATGTGATCCTGTGGGCCTCGGCGCCGCACCTGATGAAGTTCGAGGCGATCCCGGCCGTGCCGCGCCCCGCGGACCGCGCCCGCGATTTCAGCATCGAGCTTACGCCCGAGATGCTCGCCCGCGCCCAGCAGCCGAAACCCGCGGATCCTTTCAAGTTCGTGGAGACCAACCCGGAGGCGCCCGAGAATACTCCCGATCAGACCAGTAATTTCGCGGCGCAGAACCAGCAGGTTGCCCAGCCCGTGGCCACGCCCGACGGCAAGAGCGACCGCCCGGCGCTGGAGGGAAAGAAGGATTTCGAATCCAACCAGATTGTGAGCGGCCGGCTGTCGCAGCCCGCCGAGATCTCCCCGCCCGCCCCGCCGCCGATCGAGGTCCCGCCCGCGGAGCAGTCCGTCACCCCTCCGCGCGCCGAGCAAAATCCGTTGCCGGGGATGGAGAAATTCGAGGGCGACAACCAGGCGGGTATCGGGGGGAGCCTCGCGAAGCGGCTCGACAACGCGCGGCCCGTGCCGGAGCGCGTCGAAGGGGTGCCTGACGCGAAGGTGTTGGACGGCGCCACCTCGATGCAGCCGGCGATCGACCCGCGGCGCCCGATGCCGCGGCCGCAGCTGGTGAAGAGCGTGCAGGCCCGGCCGGCCATCCTCGCCGAGAACAAGTTCGGCACGACCAACATAGGGAACATCGCGGTCGACGCGCGTTGGAGTAATTACGGGCAGTATCTGCAGAAGATGATCGAGACGGTGCAGATCCAGTGGGAACGCATCATCATCGGCCAGAAGGCCAACCCCGTGAACGGCAGCCGTGTCACCGTGAAGTTCATCATAGACGACCAGGGCAGGATCGAGCGCATCATGTCGGTCGACACCACCGCCAATGAGATCGCCACCGCCGCGTGCATCAGCGGCATCTCCGACCCGGCGCCGTACGGGGAGTGGACCGACGACATGAAGGCGGTGCTCGGCCGCCAGCAGGAGATGACCTTCACCTTTTACTACCAGTGAGCACCGAAACGGAGTCGCCGGTTCCACCGTGGCCGATGGGTGGGGGCGTGACGCTGCTCGCGCGGGACCCGAACGGCGTGGTGGCGTTCGCCAAGCCGGCGGGCGTCCTCTCGCATCCGAACATCCCGGGCGACGAGGTGCGGTCGCTGCTGCTCGCCCGCTACTCCTTGGAGGAGGAATGCTACGAGTGGCCGGAACAGGCGGGACTGGCGGCCGGAAGGCTCTGGCTGCTCAACCGTCTCGATTCCGGGACCTCGGGCGTGATCCTCGCCGCCGAATCCGGCGAGCTGGCGCGGGAGATCCGCGCCCAGTTCAAGCGCAAGCAGGTGCGCAAGATCTACCAGGCTCTGGTCTTCGGCTTGCCGCGCCCTCCGGTCCAGCTGTGGAGGGATCTGCTCGCCGTGGAGAAACGCGGCGGCCAGATCCGCTCCAGCGTGCGGGGAGGTCACGTACCGGCGGAGAGCCAGTTGAGCCTCGTGCGTGCGGGCCGCGCGGCCTCGGGGGTTTCCCTCGTGCGGCTGGAGCCCCGCACAGGCCGCAGCCATCAGCTCCGGGTCCAGTGTGCCAAGCGCGCCCTGCCCATCGTCGGCGACCAGACCTACGGTGATTTCGCGCGCAACCGCGAGTTCGCCCGCGCCGCCGGCACCCGGCGTTTGTTCCTGCACTCCCTCGAGACCCAGTTCGGCTACGAGTGGCGGGGCGGGCGCCATACCTTCAGCGCGCGCGCGCCGCTGCCGTCCGAATTCGAGCAGGCGCTCACGGTTTGAGCGGGTTCGGCCCGTTTCCTCGGGCGGCGGAAAAACCTCGTTGTCCTCCGGTCGGCGTTAGGGCCAATGTCCGCCCTCCATGATCCTGCCGAAGTCCAACCGCCTCAGCCCGGAGCAAGTCGCCGAGATCACCGCGGTCGTCGCGGAGTTCGGCTGCCGCATCCAGCCGATCGTCGGCGCGGTCCGCACCATCTACGCCATCGTGGGCGATGAGCGCGACGATCTCATGATCAACCGGCTGGAGGGTCTCGCCTACGTCGAGCGCATCGACCGCATCCAGTCGCCGTTCAAGCTCATGGACAAGCGGTCCGATCTCGCGTCGCACCGGATCACGCTGGGCGGGATCACGCTGGGCGAACGCCTCCTGGTGATCGCCGGCCCCTGCACGATCGACCCGAAGAACCCGGACTATTTTTATGAGACCGCGGCCGCGGTTAAGGAGGCCGGGGCGAATGTGATCCGCGGCGGGGTCTGGAAACCCCGCACCAACCCCTATTCTTTCCAGGGCGACACCAAGTCGTTGGAAATCCTCATCGAGGGCGCCCGCCGCACGGGGTTGCCGGTCGACACCGAGGTGATGGAGGAGGCCCACATCCAGCTGGCGCTGGATGCCGGCGTGGCGTGCCTGCAGGTCGGCGCGCGCAATGCCCTCAATTATTCCCTGCTGCGCTCCATCGGCCGGGCGGTGGCGCAGAAACCCACGGCGGTGCTCCTCAAACGCAGCATCCACATGGGTCCGGTCAACGAGTTCATCTCGGCCGCCGAGTACATCGCCGCCTTCGGCAACCCGAACATCATCCTCTGCCCGCGCGGCACGTCCCCGGCCATCGACGGCTACCGCAACCATCCCGACGAGAGCATCACGCCATTGCTCAAGGAGAAGACCTGGGCCCCGGTGGTGGTCGACCCGTCGCATTCCGTGGGCAAGGCATCCTACGTCCCGGCCGCTGCGCTTGCCGCCGTGGCCTACGGCGCCGACGGCCTCTGCCTCGAGGCGCACGTCAGCCCGAATCACGGGATCGGCGACGACCCGAAGCAGGCGCTCACCCCCGAGGTCCTGCGCCAGACCATTCGGCAGGCGCGTCAGCTTTGGGATCTCCGGCGCAGTTGAGACGGCACGGCGGCCTTCCGCTCCGCGAAATTCGGTTTGCTCGGTGTAGAGAGGCTCCGGTCGGAGCTTATCACGACCGGGCAGGTGTTGAACAAAAGGTCGGAAAGGCCGGAAGAGGGGAGCGATCTTCCTCCATCCGCCGAATCCTGGGCATCCGCGTTTCGTCAACGCGGGGCGAGTCGTAGGTGTGACCTCAAAACGCGCGAAATTGCGGTTGGCTTGGCTCCTCGCCGCGACCCACGGCCACATCACCCGAACCGGGTGCATCCGTGGTTAAAAGACGCGGAACCAACGGGGACGGTCTGCAGCGGTTGGAATCCCCTTGAAATCCGCGGCTGCCGCCGCGGCGACACCGCCGGCGAATTCCGCCGCGTCTCTGGCTTGAGACGCGATCCGTGCCGTGGACGCCGGGGTTGCCATGAGGCAAGCGGCGAGGGCTCGCTCTCAGGTCGGCGGTTCCCCCGCGACGCGGCCCGGTGCCGCTGCGGTCGATCAGGCGGTCGGGTACTCCCAGCCTTTGCGGTAGTCGCGGCGGAGCAACTTGTTCGCGGCCTCGTCCCCGGCTATCCGCTCCTTATCGCCGTCCCAGTCGATGCTGCGGCCGAGCTTGAGCGAGAGCATGCCCAGCAGCGCCATGTTGGTCGCCAGGTGGGCCTCGCCGATGTCGGATACCGGCTGGCGGCCGGTGCGGATGGCATCGACGAAGTCGGCCCACAGTTCGCGGATGTTCTGGGAGTCGGGCTGGTTGAGGCGCGCCTCACGTGTGACCACGGGGTCCTTCGCGTTGGATGGGTAGAAGGTCCAGCCCTTCTGCCAGCCGACGTGCACGATGCCCTTGGTGCCGTAGAAATAGCAGCCGACGTTCTCGCCTTTGTCGGTGTTGTTGCCCGCGAAGCGCCGGTGCTCCCACTGCACCGTCAGGCGGTCGAACGTGTACGAGGCGACCTGGTGGTCGGGGGCGTCGGTCGTCTGGGCGGCGGCGGTGCTGACGACCGGTCCCGCGATCGGTCGGCCGCCGGTGGAATAGACCTTTCGCGGATGTTTCTCGCCGGTGATCCAGAGGATCTGGTCGAACCAGTGAATCCCCCAGTCGCCGAGCGTGCCGTTGGCGTAATCGAGGTAGTTCCGGAAACCGCGCGGATGGATGCCGCCGCGGCTGCCCGGCGAGTTTTCGCGCGGATCGCCGCCGTTGAAAGGCCGGAGCGGCGCCGGTCCGCACCAGAAATCCCAGTCGAGTTCCTTCGGCACCTCGACGGTGGGACGCGGCGTGTCGGGTCCCCCGTTGTAGTGCACGAAACAGCGCACCATGCCGATCTCGCCCGCTTGTCCGGAGCGGATGAAATCGCGGGCGCTGATATTGTGCGGTGAGATCCGGCGATGGGTACCCACCTGCACGACGCGGCCGGCGGCGCGCGCGGCGTTCACCATCGCGCGACCCTCGAGGAGGGTGTGGCCGATGGGCTTCTCCACGTAGACGTGGGCGCCGGCCTTGACCGCGGCTATAAGGGGGAGCGCGTGCCAGTGGTCGGGTGTGGCGACGATGGCGATCTCGGGTTTCGTGCGCTCGAGCAACTCGCGGTAGTCCTTGAATACACGGGGCTCGGCGCCGGTGGCCTCGCGCACAAGACGCAGGGTGGGCTCGAACTGGCGCGAATCGACGTCGCAGAGCGCGGTCACCTCGCAGGCTCCGCTCGCCATGGCTTCGCGCAGGATGTTGTTCCCCCACCAGCCGCAGCCGATCAGCGCGGTGCGGAAGCGACGGGATCCGGATTTATCGGCTGCGCGGAGCGCCGGAAAGGCGGCGAGCGGCGCGGAGGCGGCGGCGGAGTGCAGGAAGGTGCGGCGGTTCATGGCGGAGGGGGACCGATTGGCTCAGGCGCGGAGGCCGAGGCCGGTTTTCTCGCGGAGATAGGCGATCGATTTTTCGAGCTGGCCGCGCTGGAAATCCTGCGTCGCCTTTTTTCCCTCGGCTCCCGGCGGTGCCTTGAAGGCAGGGATTGGCCGGCCGCGGCGCATCAGCGCCTCGAACTTGGCGAGCTTCTCGGGGCGGCGGTCGTAATGCCGCCAGAACTCCGGTTGCTTGTAGGGGAACATCCGCGGACCACCGGAGATGGTCTCGATCATGATCGGCGTCGCGGGGCACAGCTGGGCCCAGCGTGCCGCGTAGGCTTTCCAGTCGATCAGACCCTCGCCGACGGCGGTCCATTGCACGGCGGCGCCGTCCGGCGTCTCCCAGGCCATGTTGTCGCGGAGACTCGAGCAGAGGGTGACGGGTCCGAGTGTCTCGAGGACGTCCATCGGATCCTCGAGCGTCCAGATGGCGTTGCCGGAGTCGATGTTGGCGCCAACGAACTCGCGGCCCGCGGTCTCGATCAGGTCGCGCAGTTCCCAGGAGTGCATGTCTCCGGCGTGGTTCTCGATCGCAACCTTCACCCCGGCGGCGAGGGCGTCGGAGCGGCAGGCCTTGAGCACGGCGACGGTGTCGGCGATGCGGGCGCGGATGCCACCCTCGGTCTTGCGGTCCTCAAGGGACCCCAGAACGACGCGGAAGACGGGCGAACCGAGGGTTTTCGCGACGCGCAGGCCGAGCCGCAGGTGCTCCTCGGCGGTCCCCCAGTTGGTTTTGAAGCTCTTCGAGGTCGGGCAGATGCTCCAGCTGCCCGCGTAGAGACCGATGCCAGCCTCGTCGGCCTGCTTGCGGATGGCGCGCAGGTTGGCGTCGTCGAGCGATCCGAGGGCGTCGAGATCGGAGATCAGCAGGGTGTCGCACTTCAGCTGCGCCGCGTAGGAGATCAGCTCGGGTGCCTTCCAGCCCATCGCCCGCACCGCGAAATTATCGATGCCGAGCTTGATTTTCGGTCCGGCCGGACGAGCGGCGGCGCGGAGCAGGGGGGCGCTGGCGACGGTGGAGACGGCGGCGAGGCCGGCGACGAAGTGGCGGCGGTTCATGGCGAAATCCTTGGTTCCGGTGACGCTTGCTGTCGAGGGCGCTCAGGACCCGGGGCGGCGGGCGCGGAGATCCTCGACGAGTTTTCCAAGCGCCGCGCACATGCGGTCGACCTCGGAGTCGCCGCGCGGGGGCGGCAGTGTGGCGAGAACGTCCCCGGAGCCGATCCGGCCCGCGGCCCGTTCCACGGTGCGCAGGCGGCGCGCGACGCGGCC
>Ga0102923_1000561_pt1 | contig 10432 bp, 7 predicted proteins | sample Colrivmeta156902_FD_78206 | JGI IMG/M metagenome (GOLD analysis project Ga0102923, IMG submission 78206) | Estuarine microbial communities from the Columbia River estuary - metaG 1569-02 | ecosystem: Environmental > Aquatic > Marine > Intertidal zone > Estuary | place: USA: Columbia River Estuary...
CAATGCCTTCGACACTCCATGCGGTCATTTTCATCTTGCGCTCTCCAGTGTGGTGCGTGCCAGATGTTGCGATTTTTCTGGTGTGCTCATAACGGTATCAACAACGACACAACGCATACCTTGTGCCTCAACTTTGGATGCAAGGTGTGCATCTGCGGTATCAATAATGAGGGTGCCACAAATTGGTGCGTACAGTTTTGCAACACCAACAACCGATGACTCGTGGCCGAGTTCGGTCATCAGTCGGTCAGCCGGCCCCTTGAGTGCGGCACCCGCAATGATTGGAGAGATTGCAACAACCGACTCGCGGCGTTTTGCGAGTGCAGCATCTACTCCTTGTAATGCGCGCAACGGTGCAATTGACACCAGCGGATTGGACGGAGCAATGACGACGGTTTGTGCCGAGGCGAGTATGTCGAGTCCAAGCGCAGATGCGGTTGAAGCGCCGTCAAATCGCACGCTGCTCACCGCAACTGAGTGTTGGTGTTTGACAAAGTATTCCTGAAATGTAATTTCGGAACCTTGTTGTCCAGCCGCACAATCGTTGGCAAGGGTGACAAATGTAGAAATCCGATCGTTAGACATGGGCACAAGATGCACATCGACTCCAAAACTTTGGCTGATCTCGGATGTGACCTGCGCGAGTGTTGCGCCCTCATGTAGGCGGGCGGTGCGATAAAAGTGAGTCGCTAAATCTTTGTCACCCAAATTGAACCACGTTGGTGCTGATGCAGAACCGTGAGGACGAACATCGACAAAACGGGCGAGCGCAGACATTGCAGTCCACGATTCGTTTTCGAGACCCCAACCGCGCACGGGATCGATTGCATTTGCCAGTGTGTATGTGACGGTGTCGAGATCTGGCGAAATTGAGAGGCCATGCAAAATAGTGTCGTCGCCCGTGTTGACAATGGCGGTGATGTCATGAGCAGGCACAACTTGAACGAGGCCACGAAGAAAACGAGCAGCCCCAACGCCGCCTGCAAGTACACAGATCACGCCGTTGAGCGTAACTATCTTGCATGGACAATTTATGACCAAAGGCAACTGCTAGATTTGAATTCGTTATGCGCAAAGCCTTTATCACCGGCATCACTGGCCAAGACGGACGTCACCTCGCAGAGTTCTTGCAGACCAAGGGATACAAGGTCTACGGAATGATGAAAGGTCAGCACAACCCACGCGCAGAGCTGTTGCGCGATGAGTTTCCAGAAGTTGAAGTGGTGCCAGGAGACTTGACCGACCTTACGAGTCTTGTGACTGCACTTGAATATGTGCAGCCTGACGAGTTTTACAATCTTGGGGCAATTTCGTTTGTGGCGATGTCGTTTAACCAAGCCGAATTGACAGCCAATGTGACGGGGCTCGGCGTGCTGCGCGCCCTCGAAGCAGTGCGCATGGTGGGTGGCGCTCAAAATAATCCAATTCGTTTTTATCAGGCGTCATCTTCCGAGATGTTTGGCAAAGTGCGCGAGTCGCCTCAAACAGAACTCACACCGTTTCACCCTCGCTCGCCATATGGCGTTGCCAAGGTGTTCGGTCATGACATCACTGTCAATTATCGCGAAAGTTACGGCATGTATGCGTGCTCTGGCATTTTGTTTAATCATGAAGGGCCGCGTCGTGGGCTCGAGTTTGTGACTCGCAAGATCACCAACACTGCTGCCCGCATTAAACTGGGCATTGATAAAGAACTCGTGCTCGGCAATACCGATGCAAAGCGCGATTGGGGCTATGCCGGCGACTACGTGAAGGCCATGTGGATGATGTTGCAGCAAGACGCACCAGATGATTATGTGATTGCAACTGGCGAGACGCACAGTGTTGACGAATTCCTAACACTTGCATTTGAGAAAGCCGGTCTTGGCGACTTCCGTCCGTATGTGAAACACGATCCAAAATATTTCCGACCTGCAGAAGTTGACCTGTTGATCGGCGATCCATCAAAGGCAGAAAAGAAGTTGGGTTGGAAGCGCGAAGTTGGATTTGATCAGTTAGTTGACATGATGGTGCAACACGACATTGCCTACGAAACGAATCGCCTCAAGAAAATTTGAGCATACGCCTGCGTAATGCAAGCATAAAACTGACAAGCGCAACGACAGAGCTACCAACGAGAGCAATCTCGACTCGCAGATAGAGATCGTTGCTCGACCATGCTGCAAGAACAACAAAACTTATGAACCCAAGAGCCCAACCAATACCGGCAAGCGCGTGGCCGCGAAGGGCAATAGTCGCCTGAGCAAACGCAACAGCCACCATGTAAAGCGCGCTTGAAAAAGCGAGCAATGTAAGTGTGCGGCGATCGATGTTGCCTTCGTAGACGAGTTTGAGAACTGCCGGGCCAACAGCGAAGGCACCAATTGTGCCGACGACACCGACGCCAACAACGAGCACAAGAAGTTTGCGCAATGCACTGCGAAATTCGTCAAGATGACCCTGTGCTGCCAAGCGCGCCAAACGTGGCAACAGAGCTGCTTGCACGGCCTGAAACAAAAAAAGCGGAATACGTGCAAAAATCACTGCGTTGCCAAACTGTGTAATGAGTTCGGGTTTGGCGTCGGTGCCCAAGATGTCAACGGTGATTGGGCCTGCATTGACGAGTGCCGCGGCAAACAGCGAGCCCATTAGTAGCCAGCCAAGATTTGGCGTTACTTCAGACCAGGGTGCTGGCGGACCAGCATCGGTTTTCAGTTTGCCAAAGAGGCCAACTCCAATAACGCCGACAAGTGGCGACAGAGCGATCATCAGTGCAAAGGCTCCGACGCTGTCGACCCCCAGCGCCCAGAGCACCGCAACACCGATGACACGGGCAGCACCGTCTGCACCAATGATGATGCCGTATGAGCCAAAGCGTTGTGACCCAGAACAGATGCCGCGAGCAAGGTGCATTGGTGCGTATGACAAGAGAGTGAGGACAAGGCAGACCACGACAACGCCGTATCCGTCAAACAAGTGCTTCGTGAGATATGGAGACGCAACGGCAATGATCGCGGCAAGAACTATGAGCATGGTTGTCGCAAGCGGAATCATGCGCCGAATAATCGGTTGGCCGCCTTGGTTGAGCGCTCGCCGATGAGAAAGTGCTCTGCCTACTTCTTGTTCGATCGGCAGGAAAAAGCCAGGTGCAAGGGAAAATGCAATGAACCACATCGCGACGATTGGTTTGAAGCCATCTTGTCCCAAGGCTTGTTGACCAATTTTGAAAAATACGAATGCAGAGATGCCCGCGATAAACAGGCCAACACCAACTGTCAGCGTGCCTTCGGGAAGGGGGATACGACTGGTGTTCGTCGGCTCGGGCGCCGGAGTAAGCAGGGTTGGTTCAGTGAATGACAAGCAAGCCGATGTTACTTGCTGGTTTGGCTGTCGTTGCGCGAGTTGAGAAGCGAAGTCATCACCATGGCGATGTTGCTGATGGTCGTTTCAACTTGCTTGACAACGAAAGCCTTGGCCTGTGGAAATTCTTTATCGATTTCTTCGGAGAGTTCGCGTCGCCGCACCTGCACCTTTTGGAAGGCGAGAATACCGATGCCAACGGAGGTGTAGGCCAAGTCTTTGGCTTTCATTTTTAAACAATCAAGGTCAATATCATTTTCTGTCACAAAGATCCTTTGTCGTCCACAACCTCAAACCGAGGGTATCTAGGGGTGTTTGCAAAAGCAAGTATCAGCAATGCTTTGCGCACGACCGTTTTGGGCCACGGGGCAGCAAGGTTGGGCACAACTAAACTCTGTACATCGTGACGAATCCAACCGATTTGATTAACTTGGGCGAACGCGTCTCGCCAGTGCAGGCTCCGCCCGTGGTGGTGGCGATGGTGGTGCACCAACCGTGTCCTTGGCTCGATGAAGTATTGACTTCGCTTGCAGCACAGGACTACCCAAACATGCAAACTCTGTTTTTTGTGACCGGAACCGCGTCTTCACCAGCAGTCGACATAGCGCCAGCAGTAAACATATTGCCCGCAGGCAATGCAAGTGACGTTATTCGCCACGCGTTGCCAGCGGCGGTGATTCGTCAGGTTGAGGGCAACCCTGGGTATGGACCGCTGATGAACGAAGTTGGTCGTTTGGTTGAAGGCGAAAGCGGCTTTTTTTGCTTTATGCACGATGACGTTGCATTAGAGAGCAATGCAATCTCGATCATGATCGAGGAAATGTTTAGGTCAAATGCAGGAGTCGTCGGACCAAAGTTTGTGATGTGGGATGACATTACGGTGTTGCAAAGTGTGGGGCTGGGCGCCGATCGAATTGGCGATATTGATTCGATTGTTGCGCCAGGTGAGAAAGACCAAGAACAACACGACGCAGTGCGCGATGTGTTTTTGCTGCCGTCTGCATGCATGTTGGTGCGTGCTGACTTGTTTCGTGAGATCGGTGGTTTTTCTCCTGACATCCCGCTGTTTGGTGAAGACCTAGATTTTTGTTGGCGCACTCACCTGAGTGGCGCGCGTGTTCTGGTGGTGCCAGCCGCACGTGCCAGACATCGCAAGGAGATGAGTGTCTCACGATCTGTCTCGACGATGAGTGCGCTCGAGGCACGTCATCGAGTGCGCACAGTGGCCACGCTGTCGAGCCGAATTCAGTTACCCATTGTTTTGTTGCAATTGATTGTGATGGCGATTGCACGTGTTGTGATTGGCGTATTTAACGGAACATTCAGGCAAGCACAAGTATCTTTGCGTGCATCAATCGCCGTCATTTTTGATGTTCGATACATTGTCCGGCGCAGAGCAGAGGTGCGACCATATCGACGGGTATCAGCCGCCGAAATTCATGGTCTACAGAGTCGTGGGAGTGCTCGTCTGTGGGCTTTCATTCGTAAACGACAAACCAGAGTGCAAGAGATTTCGGGCTTAACCACCGCAAATCTTGCGAATCCAAAATCAAGACTCGTGGGGATTACTGCCCTCATCGTGATCGCACTGATTGTTATTGGTAGTCGAGGATTGATCAGTAGCGGGGTTGCATCAGTTGGTGATTTCTTGCCGCTTCGAAGCGCTACCGAGTCGCCAACAGCATTGATTTCGTCTGCGGTGAGCGGTTGGTGGCAGGCGGGTTTTGGCCAGGCGAGCGCAAACCCAACGGGAATTGTTTTGCTCGCGATTGCCGGTGTTGGCGTGCTGGGCAGACTCGGAGCATTACAGATGCTTTCGGTGGTTGGTGCGTTAGTGGTTGGCTGCGTTGGTATGTGGCAAGTAGCGAGTGGTTTTTTTAGTTCGCGAGCGCGCATTGTTGGGTTCTTGGTATACGCAGCAGTGCCGGTGCCGTACGTAGCAATCGCTCAGGGGCGTTTTGGAGTGTTGACTTGTTATGCAGCATTGCCGTGGCTGCTGCGATTGTTCGTGCGCGTTGGTCAGCGTCCGGTCGGCGTTCAAAAAACTCAGGTGTGGGCATTGGCTGTTTTGTTTGGCGCTGTGGTCGCAGCATTCGCGCCAATTTTTGTGATTGTCGCACTGTTTGCAAGCGCAGCGTGGATGACAGCAGATCTTGTGTCACATGTGCGATGGCAAGCAATTGTTGCAGTGCTGCAGTTGATGTTTGTGCTTGTTGTCGGAATCATCGTTCTCAACTTCCCATGGTCTGGCGGATTCATTGCATCAGATTGGTGGCAGCAGTTGGTCGGCGTGCAAACAATACGAAGAGATCAAGTTGGCCTTGCGACTCTTGCACGTATGGATAGTGGTGTGATTGCGATCTCGATTTTGGTGCTTGGTTTGTATGTTCCTGTCATTATTGCTCTGTTAATCGTGCGCGGCGACAAATTGGTGTGGGCAGCGCGTTCTGCATCGCTCGTATTCTTTTCACTCATTGCTGTGTCATTCTCGGATGCCGGTTATGTGGATGTAGCGATGCCCGAATACGGAATTTTGTTCGTCGTGGTTGCATGCGGCCTGTCATTGGCGGCAGCCACAATGGCAAGTTTTGTTTTTGATGATCAAGCCGTCAATGGTTATCGATGGTGGAAGCCACTTGCGAGTGTCGCGCTTGGGTGCATCGTGGTGGGTGTGTTGCCCGCGCTCGTATTGAGTGCAAACGGACGGTGGGGTCAGCCAAAAGTTTCACTCGCCCAGTTAGTGGCACAGCTGCCAACCGACCCAACATCGGGCGACTACAACGTGGTCTATGTAGGACGAAGTGAGGTTTTGCCATTGCCGGCAATGCGACTCAATGATCAAACCGCATTTGCTGTTGCAGATGATGGAGAGTTGACATTGCGCGATCATTGGTTGGCTCCGACCAATGCGCTCACTGATTCGGTGGCTCAAGCTTTGGACGCCGCGATCTCTCAGCAGACAGTTCGAGGTGGAAGATTGCTGGCAAGTCTTGGTATTCGTTATCTCGTTGTGCCGATTATTGATGGTGCTGCGTCAACTGTTGACCAACCACTGGAAGCACCAATTGGCCTGCTCGAAGGTTTGTCGCTACAACTGGATTTTCGGCGCGTGTACACAGCAAATGATTTAGTGATCTTTGAAAATATGGCTTACACGCCTTCGTTGACAAAACTAGATGAGGCATCAGCGGTGCTGAGTCAGCAGGCGGGCACCGATGCTTTACTTTCGTCTCAGTTGCAAGTTGCGCAGGTGCTTGCGCGCATGGGAGACATTGCAAGTCGCCCAACACCAGTAGAGGTGGGCACCATTCATTTGGCCACACCTTTTAGCGATCACTTGGTGTTGCACGTTGATGACTCTGACGTAATTCCGCGAGTTGCTTTTGGAGGAACAACGGCGTTTGATTCTCCTGTTGCAGGAACTGCAACCCTTGACTTCATGACACCGTGGAATCATGTTGTGCTGCTCCTGGCGCAATTCATGTTGTGGGTCCTGGTGATTTCTGCAACGTTTAATCTGAAGCGAATAAAGTCCCGAATAGGTGTGCGTCGCAAAGTTCCGGTTGTGTTTGGTGAGTCAAGTGATTCGGTGCTTACGTTTAACAAACAAGACGGTGCTGGCTCGCAATGAAACTCGGCACAAATTTTTTTAGATCCCAAACGCCCTCGCATATGACGGTGCGTCAATTGGTGATGGTGGCAATAGTGGTGGCAACTAGTGCGGCTCTACTTGTTGTGGACAACAGTTCAAACAGCAACGCGAATACTGAACGCGCTACTAATTTTGTGGAAGCATCGACATTGTCTCCGATGCCTTTTATCTCGGCTAACGATTCGATGACGACTAATTGGTTCTGTCCAGGTGTGCCCGCCAACGACGAAACCATCTCGAGCAGTTTGGTGATCTCAAACGCTTCGGAAACCGATATCTCGGCAACCGTGACGTTGCTGAGCTTGGACCAGACCCCGGTCGTCAATGCAGTATCTATTCCCGCACGGTCGCACATCACGCTCGACGCTCGTGGCGGCATTACATCGCCGTTTGTGAGTGCAGTCGTAGAGATTGTGGGGTCGCAGGGATCGGTTGAACAAATTGTGAGACACCCCGCAGGCGATGCAGTTGTCTTGTGTGCTACTCAGCCAGGAACTGATTGGTATTTTGCAGATGGTTTTACCGGAGCCGATTCAATTGAACAAATAGTGATGACTAATCCATATGTGGATGCGACCGTTGTCGACATCACTTTTGTTACAGCAGATGGGGAACGCAGTCCAGAACAGTTGCAGGGATTTGTATTACCTGCGAACTCGGTTGTTGCATTATCAATGGACGTGCAGGGTGCGCGCAATGAACCGATTTTGGCGGTGTCAATTCATGCATCCTCTGGTCGCTTGGTGGCTGGTCGTTTGCAACATTATTTAGGCCAGGGTCGCCTTGGTTTTTCAATGAGCCTTGGTGCTTCGGCAATGAGTACCCAATGGTGGTTTAGTAATGGCGAAAAAATTAGTGGCAACACAGAAAACCTTGTGATCTATAACCCGAGTAGTCGTGATCGTTCACTCAGTGTTGTGTTTGTGAATGGAAGTGATTCGGCAAACAGCATTGAACCACTCCTCATCACAGCACCTGCTCATCGCGTAATCACTATTGATACGGGCACCATCCCGAGTCTTCCTGTTGGAAGATATGGAATCATCGTGTCGACAAACGATCAAGACATGGGTGATTCGCAGGGCATCGTTGTTGAGCAGGTCATCAACCGTCGCGACGGCAACACAGTAGGAACATCGGTCGTTTTGGGTGCACCACATAATTCGGGGTCAACAATGTGGAGTGCGCCAAGTGGGGTCACTGCTAGCGAAGATGCGCTGCAGATCATGAATACAACGTCAATTGAGGCGACGGTGAGTGTGCTGCAAGTTGGGCCTGCTGGCGCTGTTGTGTTGGGTGGGCTCGAGTCGCTCGTGTTGCCAGCGGGTGGAGTGCTGTCCATTGGTGTTCCTCCAGGACTTCCTGACGCACAAATTATTGTGCAAGCCACGACAACAGTTGTTGTGCAGCGACTGCTGTTGAGAGGTCATGATCTCATCGGTCGAAGTGCCGTTCTTGCACTGCCTCATCTACCTTCTGCTGATAATTTTTTGAGTGAGTCGGCACCGTGATTCGGTTCATAATCGTTGGGGTAGTGGTTGTGGTTGCGTTGTTGGCCAACTTGTGGCAACGCAAACGACAAGTTGATGCACCAACTCAAGGTGCGAGCGAAGTTCCGTCCCAGATTGACAGGTCAGACTTTGTGCGACCTGACGCCTCATGGATTGTTTTGGCCTTTACTTCTGCAACGTGCCAGACATGCTCTGACATTGAGCGCAAAGTACGAGTGCTGGAAACAAGCAGTGTTGCAATCCAGATATTGGAATACACGGCAGAGCGCGAACTACACAAGCGCTACAAGATTGACGCAGTTCCTGCCGTGTTGATGGCAGATGCAAGCGGAGTAGTGCAGGCAAACTTTTTGGGACCAGTATCGGCTACTGATCTGTGGGCTGCGTTGGCGAGGGTGCGCGACTCAGTCGTGTAGTTGAGTTGGCGAATCGTTCGACGATTCGTTTTCGATGCGTCGTGTTGGCTGACCGAGACCTTGTTGGACCAATCTCGAAACCATCGCACCATCAATTGTTTCGTTATCCAACAACGACTGAGCAACGAGATCAAGGCCTACACGGTGCTTTTCAAGCATTACACGCGCACGCTTTTCTTGCTCGAGCAGAATTCGACCGATCTCTTCGTCAATTTTGCGCGCTGTCTCATCTGAATATTCACGACCGCTTGTCATCAAGTCTTCGCCAAGGAAAACTTGTTGCTGACCAGACCAGGCCATTGGGCCCACTGCATCGCTCATGCCCCATTCGCGCACCATTCGGCGTGCAATGCCTGTGGCCTGCTCGAGATCATTTGCAGCGCCACTGTTGAGCGAACCGAACACCATCATCTCGGCGACTCGGCCACCCATGGCTTTGCAAATCACGTCTTCAAAAAACTCACGTGAATAGGTGTGTCGTTCTGCAGGCAGTGTCCAGGTGACGCCGAGCGCCATGCCGCGGGGAAGAATTGTCACTTTGTGCAGCGGGTCGCTGTGTGGCAAAACGGTTGCAAGCACTGCGTGCCCGCCTTCGTGGTATGCGGTAGCGCGTTTTTCTTCTGCGTTTAACACAAGGCTTTCACGGCTTGCGCCCAACACCACTCGGTCACGCGCATTTTCGAAGTCAATGCGTTCGATATGTGTCGAACCTCGGCGCACAGCAAAGAGTGCTGCTTCATTGACCAAGTTGGCCAAGTCGGCTCCACTCATGCCGGGAGTTGCTTTAGCCATCGTGTCGAGATCGACATCTTGACCCATGCGCTTACCGATTGAGTGCACTTTGAGAATGGCCAATCGTTCATCTGATTCTGGTAGTGGCACGATGATCTGACGATCGAAGCGACCTGGTCGTAACAGTGCAGCATCCAAGATGTCAGGGCGGTTGGTAGCAGCCAACACGACAATGCCTTCTGTGGCTTCGAAGCCGTCCATCTCGGCGAGCATTTGGTTGAGTGTCTGCTCGCGCTCGTCGTGTCCACCGCCAAGACCTGCGCCGCGCTTGCGACCGATCGAGTCGATTTCATCGACAAAAATAATTGCTCGACCCATCTTTGCTGCTTGTTGGAAGAGGTCTCGCACGCGGCTTGCACCGACGCCAACAAACATCTCCATGAAGTCAGAGCCAGTAACTGACAAGAAACCAACTCCTGCTTCGCCCGCAACCGCACGAGCAAACAATGTCTTGCCCGTGCCCGGAGGCCCAACGAGCAAGATGCCCTTAGGAACGCGTGCACCGATTTCTTTAAAGCGCTCTGGTGTGCGCAAGAAGTCAACGACTTCTTTGATCTCTTGCTTGACACCTTCATAACCAGCAACATCGGCAAACGTGGTAACGGGCTTGTCTGCGTTGAAATTTTTGGCACGGCTACGACCAATCGACATGATGCTGCCGGCTTGGCCCATTGCGCGACGCTGCATCCAGATAAAAAAGCCCATGATCAATAAGAAGGGCA
>Ga0102923_1000597_pt1 | contig 10181 bp, 5 predicted proteins | sample Colrivmeta156902_FD_78206 | JGI IMG/M metagenome (GOLD analysis project Ga0102923, IMG submission 78206) | Estuarine microbial communities from the Columbia River estuary - metaG 1569-02 | ecosystem: Environmental > Aquatic > Marine > Intertidal zone > Estuary | place: USA: Columbia River Estuary...
ACGAAGGATACATCGGCGGTGAAGGACGATGACCGGGCGCTGGCGGTGACGAGCCCGACGGTGAACGAGGCGTCGCCGTACGCGGTGTTCACGGTGACGGGTGTCTCAGGGCAAAAGCTGACGCTCGCGCTTGGAAACACTTCGACCGTCTCCGACAAGGATGCCCAATTGGGAACCGACACCGGCAACGCGGGTACCGGAGTACCCTTACAGGTTTATGATCCGTCGGCGGCGGCAGGCGCGGGAGCTTGGGTGGACTACACTCCCGCCAGCCTGGCGACTATCCCCTCGGGCGGGGTCCTACTGGTGCGGACGCGAATCGCCAACGATTCTATTCTCGAGGGAGCTGAAACGTTCACGTTGGTCGCAACCAACACGGGCGGTACCTCCGCCGAAGGTATCTGCACCATTCGCGACGACGGCCAAGGCTCCATCTATCCCGACAACAAGACCGGAGCCGATGACCCGGCGGCGGTGAAGGACGATGATCGGGAGCCGATCGCGGTCGACGACACCTACACCGTGGCCGAGGGCGGCACGATCACGGGGAATATCAACGCCAACGACACGGATCCCGACGGCAAGACGCTCGTGGGTGGCAGCGTAGCCGTGGTGAATGGCTCCACCTTCACGAGCCTCACGGATTCCGCGCATCCGATTTACACGGCTGCGGACGGTTACAAGCAGCTGACTTTGGCGACAGGAACTCTGTACGTGAAGAGTTCCGGTCAATTCGCCTACGTGCAGAACGGCGGTGAAACTCCAGCCGACTCCTTCACCTATAAAGTGAGCGATGGCAGCGAGCTGTCGGTTGCGGCCGCGAAGGTTTCTCTCGCAGTGACCGCGGTGAATGATCCGCCGGTGCCCGGTAAACTACCCGGCGGCGCGAACGACCCAGCGTACAACGCATCCGCGGGTCGCTACGAGATCTCCACTCCCGAGGATACACCGATCTCCGGCCGCGTTAGCGCCAGCGATGTGGACGGTGGCCCGCTCACGTATGCGCTCACCAACCAGCCGGCGAAAGGCACGGTGGTCGTTAATCCGGACGGTAGTTACACCTACACTCCGGCGCCGGACTTCAATGGGACGGACTCGTTCGCGATCACGGTATCCGACGGCAAAGGTGGCACCGCGGTGATCACGGTCTTTGTGACGGTTACGCCGGTTAATGATCCGCCGGTCCCGGGCAAGCTGCCCGATGGCGCCGCTGATCCGAACTTCAATCCGGCTGCCGGCCGTTACCAGACCACCACGCCGGAGAACACCCCGGTCTCGGGTCGCGTCCGTGCCTACGACGTTGATGGCGATCCGCTTACCTTCGCGAAGGCCAGTGACCCGCAGAATGGCACCGTGACGGTGAATCCCGACGGCACCTACACCTACACGCCGAAGCCGGGTTTCAACGGCAATGATTCGTTCACGGTGACGGTTTCCGACGGGAAAGGCGGTACCGCGACCATCACGGTGGCGGTGACGGTCACTCCGGTGAACGACGCGCCCCAGGGTGGTAAATTGCCCAGCGGCGCTGCTGATCCCAACTTCAACCCCACCGCGGGTCGCTACGAGATCAGCACCGGGCAGGACAAGCCGGTCTCGGGCCGCGTGAGCGCGTTTGATCCCGACGGTGACAGGCTGACGTACACGGCCAAGACGGCTCCGGCCAACGGCTCGGTGGTGGTGAACCCGGACGGTTCCTACACCTATACGCCCGCGCCGGGCTTCAACGGCGAGGATCGCTTCGTGGTGCTGGCGTCGGATGGCAACGGTGGCGTCGTGGAGATTCTGGTCGTCGTCCGCGTCTCGGCCGCCCCGGTGAACACTGTGCCCAACGGCCCGATGAAGTTCCGCGGGGAGCCGGCCCGCGTGGTAGGACCTGATGGCAGCGTCTTCCGGGTCGCCGACGCCGACTCCTCCGAGCTCACGGTGGAGCTTTCTTGCGGCCACGGACTTCTGTCGCTGCCGGTTCGGACCGGGTTGCAGATCGTCAAGGGTACGGGCTCCAACGACACCGTCGTTGCTTTCCGGGGCACGAAAGAATCCATCAACGCGGCTCTGGCGCAGCTGGTTTACCAGCCGATCACGGGTTACTTCGGCCTCGATACGATCACCATCACGTCCGTCGACGAGCGGGGTAATTCGGACCGCGACCAGATTGACCCTCCGTTCACGGTCGAACTCGTCACCCTTGGTGGCAACGATGCCAACGCCTCGGTCGCTTCGCTCGCCGCCCAGGGTAAGACCGTCGTGGGTAGCGCGGTGACCAGCTTCGACTCCACCCTGATCAAGGGGGCCCAGGTCGTCGGTGATGGTCCGGTGGGCCGCCTCGCGATCGGCACGCCGCTCCGCCAGGACGGCTCCGTCCAGGAGACGACGGTCAAGGTCGAGCTCGCCTATGCCGACGGCTCCAAGGAGACGTTCGACGTCCGGGTCACGATCTATAACCCCAAACTCGAGCTCATCACCCAGCTGCGGCTCAACCCACAGACGAGCTTGTACGAGCAACGGGTGCAGGTGACCAACACGACGCCCTTCGTCATCGACTCCTTCCGGGTGATTGTGCCGACGCTGCCCGCCGGGGTGTCGCTCTACTCGCGGAGCACCACGACGTCCGACGGTCGCGCCGCGATCGAGGATCAGCGTCCGCTGCAGGCGAACGAGGCCCGCGTATTCATCGTCGAGTACTTCGCGCCCAACGTGCAGCGCTTCACGGAGCCCGTGCTCGCCCTTGAAATCAACACGTCCGGCGGCGTTTCGACGCCGATCGGCACGAATTCCCCGGTCGATCGCGTGGTGGTCGGCGCCAACAATCGCACCTACGTCGAATTCGCCACCCAGTCGGGCCGCACTTACTTCGTGCAGTACCGTGACGGTGCCAACGGCGCATGGCAGACCTCGCCGGTGGCTGTGAACGGGACGGGTACCACGATCCACTGGCTCGACGAGGGAATGCCCAAGACCCTCACTCCGCCGACCGCAGCCCGCGAATACCGCCTGTTGGTCACCAGCGGAATCGCGACGCCGTTGTTGATCACGACGCAGCCCCAGTCGACGCAGGTCGCTTCGGGTGGAGCCACGACGCTTCGGGTGGCGATGGGGGCGGGTGGTCCCTACACCTACCAGTGGTTCCGGGACGGTGTCGCCGTCTCCGCTGCCACCGGAGCTTCTCTCGCCATTTCCGACGCGACCCTCGCCAGCGAAGGCGATTACCACGTCGTGGTGACCGACGGCCGGTCCTCGATCCAGTCGCAGACCGCCACAGTTTCGTTGGCGAGCAATAATCCGGGTCGGATCGTCAACCTGTCGGTGCGCGCCCAACTTGAGGCCTCCGGCACGCCGCTCATCACGGGCTTCGTGATGGAAGGCGCGGGAAGTCGTCCGATCCTTGTGCGCGCGGTGGGAGACACGCTCGCCAACTTCGGGGTGCAGACCGCGGTGAGGGACACCGCGCTCAAGCTCTACCGCGGTCAAAGCGTTCTGTCGGAGAACGATGACTGGACACGGGACTCGGAGGCGGCGCAAACGCGCTCGGCTTCGGCCAATGTCGGAGCGTTCGCGCTGGCGGAAACGGCCCGGGATGCGGCTTTGGTCCGCCGCCTGCTCGCCGAGCCGTACACCATCCACGTGGACAACCGTACCACCCAGGAGGGCATTGTGCTCGTGGAGATGTACGATGCCCTCGGGGCGTACGATTCCGGGAACCGCATCGCTAACGTCTCGGCCCGCGCGCGGGTATCGAGTGGCGACGGGGTGCTCATCGCCGGTCTGGTCGTGGGCGGTAACACCACTTGACGCCTGCTCGCCCGGGTCGTCGGTCCGACCCTCTCCAGCCTGGGGGTCACGGGAACGCTCGCCGATCCGACGCTGGAGCTTTACGCGGCCGGCGGATCCACCCCCATCGCGACGAATGATGACTGGGGAACCGTGCAGGGAGCTGTCCTCGGTGAACGCCTGTTCCGGCGCGTGGGTGCCTTCGACCTGCCGCTCGGCTCGCGGGACTCGGTTATCGTCACGCGCATTCAACCCGGCGCCTATACCCTTGTCGCCCAAGGCAAGGGTGGAGCCCAGGGCCAGGCGCTGATCGAGATCTACCTGATCGACTAAACCCACCCGACCCGCTCACTCCCTTATTATCACCATGAAGCTGTCCACCTTCCTTCGCCTGGGTGTCCTCGTCGCCCTCGGCTCCGGCGCCGCCCTCGCAGCGGAGCCCACCACGTTCCGCTGGCGCCTCGAGGCCGGGCCCAGCCTCTGGCTGAAGACCAAGGTCGCCTACGGGGCCACTGGTGGGGCGACTGACCCGGCGACGACGGCCCGGACCGATCGCATTTATGACGATGGGTTCAATCGCGTGGATGCGTCGGCTAACCTGGGCGACGCTGCTGGTGGGCCCCTGGCGAGCCGCACCGGGTACTTCGGCTTCGTGAGCGACAGCCAGGTTGATCTGCGCGCTGGCACACTCGCCCTCCGCCGCACGACGGCGGGGGAGGGTCTCTACCGGAACGCGGGAGATGTTGCCAAACGTCCGGCCTGGCATGTCTCGCTCCGCCTGTCGCTGGCCGACGTCAAACCCGATCGCCGGGACTGGGGCTTGGAGGGCGGGGTGGAATGGGCCCGTTTCCGCGACTATTCCTCGGGACCCGTTTCCGCCAACGTTCGAGTTCTCACCGACACTTATCCGCTTGGTGGCGTGGTTCCGCAACGAGCGCCCTACACCGGACGTTTCTCGCCCCTGCCGGGAGATCAACGGATCGGCGACACGCCGGCGCGCTCGATTTCCTCGGTCGCCGGCAACATCAACGGCACCCACCGGTTCGACGGTCGTGTGACGGTCTTCCGCGCCGGTGTGTGGTGGGAGCTGATTCCGTCGACGATCGCTCCTCCGCAGCGGGAAGGGGAGCGGTGGTCGTTGTTCCTTCGCGGAGGAGCCGCGTTCCTGCAAGGGAAAGCGTCGTTCTCCGTCGATGAGCAGGCCCAGGCCCCGGGCCTTCAGCCCGGAGCCCGTGTCACCGCGGCGGGTTCGCGCAGCCGTTCGGACCTCGGGTATTTCCTCGGTGCGCGCGCGCGCCGAACCTTCAGCCCGCATTGGGCGCTTCTCGCCGGGGCTGATTTTCTCGGTGGTTACAAGCTGAAGGCGGCGCAGGGCGACCGTTACGCCGTGCTTGATCTCTCCAAGGTCTGGATGCTCAGCATCGGCCTTGAGTACGCGTGGGGTGACCGCGAGCGGAAGCGGTGAAGCTCAGCCCCTGATTCCGAAAAACCGCCGCTTGATTGCCGGCGGTTTTTTTGTGCCTGTTGGTCCCGTGCTCCAATCGCTGCGCATCCGCAATCTCGCCCTCCTCGAGGAGGTGTCGCTGGAGTTCAACGAGGGCTTCACCGCGGTCACGGGTGAGACCGGCGCCGGCAAGAGCATTCTGCTCGGCGCGTTGAGCCTACTCGCGGGGGAGCGCGCCGACAAGACCATCATCCGCCAAGGGGCGCCGGCCGCCGAGGTGGAGGCCGCCCTGTTTTTTCGCGATCCCGCGCGTCTGGACCGCGCGCTCGAGGAGCTGGGACTGCCGGTCTGCGAGGAGGGCGTGCTCATTTTGCGGAGAATCCTGCCGCGGGAGAAGGCCCCGCGCATCTCGGTCAACGGGGCGCTCGCCACGCTTGCCGCGCTGCAGCGCCTCGGCGAGCTGTGGATCGATTTCCACGGTCCCGCCGAGCCGCGCCGGCTGCTGCGGCCCGACTGCCAGCTAGAGTTGCTCGACCTGCACGGAAAAGCGGGGGCGCAGCTCGCGGATTACGCCGCCAGTTTCCGCGCCTGGCGGGAGGCGCAGGCGGAACACCGGCGGGTCGCCACGGAACAGCGGCTGGCGCCGGATCAGATTGATTTTCTGCGGGCGCAGCTGGCTCGATTCGATACGGTCGAACTCAACGGCGAGGCGATCGAGGGGCTGGAGCGCGACCACCAGCGGCTATCGCGCTCGCGCGAACTGCAGGAACTCAGCGGAGGGCTGGAGGCGGGTCTCACGGGCGACGACGGCCTGCAGCCGCGGTTGGCCGCCCTGCTGCGCGAAGCCCGCACCTTGGAATCCCTTGATCCCGCCAGCCGGGCCCTGGTGGAGCGCCTCGCTTCCCTCGCGGTTGAGCTGAACGACCTCGGGGCGGAGTTCGGCGCGCTCAGCCGAGAGCTGCACCTCGACCCGGCGCAGGCGGAGGCGCTCAACACCCGGATGGACGCCTGGCTGGAGTTGCGTCGCCGCCATGGCGGCGAACTCGCCTCCGTGATCACAGCCCGGGAAGAGATGCGGCGGCGGCTGGAGATCCAAGGTGATCTGGATGGCACGCTGGCCCGGCTTGAGGAGGCCGCCGAGGCGGCCTTGGCCGAGGTCCGCAGGAAAGCCAAGACGCTGCGCGCTGCGCGGGAAAAGGCCGCCCAGTCCCTCGAGAAAGCGGCTGCCGCGGCGATCTCCCGCCTTGGTTTCGCCCGGGCGGATCTCCGCATCCGGGTCACTCCGCTGCCGGAACCCGGGCCCTCGGGAGATTGCTCGGTGGAGTTTCTCTTCTCCCCCAATGCCGGTGAGGCGCCTCTTCCGCTGGCGCGCATCGCTTCCAGCGGCGAGCTCGCGCGGGTCATGCTCGCGCTGAAAACGGTGCTCGCCTCGCTGGACGCCGTGCCATTGCTCGTCTTCGACGAGGTCGACGCGAATGTCGGCGGCGAGATCGGACGGGTGGTGGGTTCCAACCTGGCGGAGATCGCCGCCGGTCACCAAGTGCTGTGTGTGACGCATTTGCCGCAGGTGGCGGCGCAGGCTTCCTCCCATCTCGTGGTCCGCAAAGACCAGTCGGGCGAGCGCGCCGTGGTGGGAATCGCCCCGCTGCACGACGACCGCAAGGCCCGGATCGCCGAGCTCGCGCGGATGCTGGGGGACAGCAAGTCCCGCAGCGCGTTGGAGCACGCCGCCGGCCTACTGGGCGGGACGCGCCACGGCGGTTCCTGAGCTGCGCCAGAGCCGCGACGGCAGGCAGCCGACCGCGATGATGGCGAGTTGGGAGGCGACGAAGGAGGAGAGCGCCAGGAAGGCCGCGTCGGTGAAGCCGTAGCTGTGCAGACCCACGCCGAGCATGTTGGTGCCGAACCAGCTCCAGCTGGTGATGATGTTACCGCCGATCGCTAGGTTCATCAGGCCTCGTTGCCGGATCATCCCGCCCCAGCGCGCGTGCAGGATCAGCGCGTTCCATAGCACGATCAGCAGGGCGCCGTTCTCCTTCGGGTCCCAGCCCCAGAAGCGTCCCCAGGACTGGTCGGCCCAGATGCCGCCGAGGATGGTGCCCACGAAACTGAAGAGCGTGGCGAAGCAGATGATGCCGTAGACCATCCTTGAGAGCGAATCCGCCGTGGCGGCGTCCAGACTGCGGGTGAGCACGCCGCGGAAAATGTAGATGATGGCCAGGAAGCCGGCGAGGAACGTCGCGGAGTAGCCGGCGGTGATGACGACCACGTGGGTCGCGAGCCAGAAATTCGAGTCGAGCACCGCCCGCATCATTTCCAGCGTGTCGCCGCTCAGCGAGAGGTGGTGGGCGATGAGCAGGGTGGCGAAACCGATCGCGCCCGCGGCCACGCTGGCGACCGCGTTGCGGTAGATGGCCTCGAGCAGCAGGCAGAGTCCCACCGAGCCCCAGCCGACGAACAGGGCGGAGGAGTAAAGGTTCGTGACCGGCGGACGACCCTCCAGCCACATGCGGGTGCCGATGCCGGCGGTGGTGACAACCCAAGCGACCGCGGTGATCCAGAAGGCCGAGCGGGCCAGCGGTGCCGGCAGGGCCAGCCAGGAAAAAAGCCCCAGGAAGAAGGCGAGCGCGTACAGGACCGAGCTGGCGTAGAACGGCTGCGCCGCGTTGAAACGCGACTCCGCGTCCCACTTGCCGAACTCCGTGGCGAAGCGTTTCTGGAGGTCGGCGCGAAACAGCCCGGCAAGCTTGTTGAACTCCTCCGCCTTCTCGTTGCGCCACGCGTGCGCGAAGCCCGCGTAGGCCAGCGCCGCGGCGTTGACCGCACCCGTGCGGAAGGTCTCCAGCAGCGCGGCTCCCGCCGAGCGCCAAGCCGTCTGGTCCGGGTTATCCGCCGCCGGCGGCACCACGTGGAACGTGGTCGATTCCGCCATGATCACGAACTTCTCACCGATCTCGGTCATGGCCTTGGCGGCCGCCTCGTCGTGCGGCTGCCCCGCCTGGCGTGCGCGCACCGCCTCGACCCCGGCCTTCACGTTGTCCTGCAGCTTGAGCAGGTCTCCCAGAAAATCGGCGCTCTCCGGTGACACGAACGCGTGCCGCAGACGCTGGTAATGCACCAGGTTCCCGTAGAGCTGCATCACCCCGCGCTGGAACGGCGTGCGCACCGCCGACTCCACCTGGTCGGCGAGCCGCGCCTGGCGTTGCAGCTCGGCGATCTTCGGCTGGAGCTGCTTCAGCGAGAAGCGCTTGTCACCTTGCCCGTCCGCGGTGCGCAGCTCGAAGATCGCGAGGACGTCGGGATTGACGATTTCGAAGTGTTGATAGCCGTCGGCGAGGTTGGGTCGGAACGCGACATCCAGCAGCCATTCGCTCGGCTGGAGACGACGATCGTCGGGTGTGGTGACGGTCTGGCGGCCCTGCAATTGCAGCAGGGAACCGCGGGCGACGGTGTCCAGCGGCTTGAGGCGGCCGTTGACCAGCACCGGCAGCCGCCCGAAGGCGTTCACGTCGAAGGCACCGGGGTTCTTGGGCGCGCGGAGCGTGGAGCCGATGTAGCCGACGGCGAGGAGCAGGGCGGCGAGAGGGAGGAAACGTTTCATGCGGCTTGGGGCTGGCGGGTGCGCTTCGCGATGAAGGCCGCGAGGTGGATCCAGAACTGCCACGCTAGACCGAGGGTCATGATGGTGCACGCGATGTAGGGGATCAGCCAGCTGGGGTTACGCACCACCTGGAGGACCGTCACCTTGTCGTTACCCGGCTCGAAGCTGGCCTGATAGAAGGTGAAGCCATCGTAACGCAGCGGGTTGTTCATGTACACGAGCACCTCGCGGTCCTCCTTCGCGGCGGGTGTCTCGAGGCGGATGCGGCTGGAGAAGTTCTTCGGTATCTCGGTGCCCGAGTACTTGTCGTGACTGAACTTGAGCAGCGTGAGCGTGAACGGCTTGTAGGAACGGCTGAAACGCATCGCGATGACGTAGCTGCGTCCGGCCTGCTGGAAGGTCTGGGCGGGACGCAGCACCGGGGCCGAATTCGGCGTGCCCGCGATTGTGGTCACGAGCCAGGTGCCGACTGGGCCGGAGTCGCCGGCAACCTCGATCCATGCCGCGGGGATGTTGCGCTCATCCTGCTTGTAGGTGAGCGCCTGCGGTACGGCGGTGACGGTGGTGCCGATACCCTGAGTCGCCTGCGGTGAGCCGGGGGGGGCGCCGGACTTCATCTGCAGCGCCGAGTTCGGGTAATAGTCCTTCACGACCAGCCGGAACGGGAGTCGCGGGTGCTGGAGGGAGGATCCGGGTTTCAATAGCGTCTCCGGAATGGCCACCACCTCGTCCGTCTTCGGGTCGGTGGTGTCGATCACCACCAGCTCGTTTTCTCGGAAACTCTCCGAGTAACTCCGCGGCAGGTTTTGCTCGAGGCGCATGCTGAAGTCCTCCTGCAGCAGGCCGGTGAAAAGCTCGCCGATCAGCAGGAGGATGAGGCCGGCGTGGGTCATCTGGATCCCGGCTTTACGCCAGGTGAGGGAGAACCGGTACACGTGCGCCGAAATCAGGTTCACCAGGAGGAAACCTCCCACCAGATAGCCGCCCGGGAAAACCGGCACGGGGATGCCCTTCACGTTCCAGAGCACAAAGAAGGATCGGAAGTACTTCTCCTGCACGGCCCAGATGCCGAGGTTCACCTGGTCTAGCGTGGCCACGAAGACCAGCACCAGGCTGAGCACCAGCAGAACGACCGTCAGTTTGAGGGAGACAAAGAAGTCGCGGAACTGGCGCGCGAGGTCGTTCATCGGGAGGGTGCGGCCGGCTTGACAGTGTCAAGAAGCGCGAGGAACGCCACCTTCTCGCGGGCGACGAGAGCGTCCGGGCCGGAGAGCTTGAAGAACCACGTGGCTCCTTGGTGAGGCACCATCGCCCCGATGATGCGCTGGGCGTTCGCTCCGGTGCCGGCGATATCCACGACGTTCA
>Ga0102923_1000600_pt1 | contig 10164 bp, 9 predicted proteins | sample Colrivmeta156902_FD_78206 | JGI IMG/M metagenome (GOLD analysis project Ga0102923, IMG submission 78206) | Estuarine microbial communities from the Columbia River estuary - metaG 1569-02 | ecosystem: Environmental > Aquatic > Marine > Intertidal zone > Estuary | place: USA: Columbia River Estuary...
AGCCCGGCGCCGCCACCACGCGGGCCTCCTGGCGCCACGCGGGCGGCGTGAGCTCGGGCAGCACGAACCGAGCGTGGGGCAAAAGCTCGGGCGCGTGATGCCGGCCGTAGTATTTCTCGTAGGTCGAGAGATCGGCGATGCGGAAGTCGGCGCTGAGGTCGATCACCCGCTTGCCCGCGGCCGCGAGCGCGCTCGCGTAGGACGCCGCCGCGCCGTGCGGCAGCGCGAGGAAGAAGAGGTCGATGTCCCCCGCGGCCAGCGCTGCCGGATCGGAATCCGTGAACGTCAGCCCGCGGTCCGCTCCGCGTACCGCCGGGATGACCGCCGCGAGCGGCTTGCCGGCCTGGCTGCGGGAGGTCACCGCCGCGAGCGTGACCCGCGGATGCTGGAGGAGGAGCCGGACGAGAACCTCGCCCGAGTAACCGGAAGCGCCGACGATGCCGACTTTCATGGAGCGCGAAACTCGCGCGCGAAAAGCGGGGAATCCAGACAGATCTGAATTCCCCGCTGAAAGGAACCGGAGGCTTTGACCGGCGCTAACGCCGGAGGCGCCGATTAGAACGAGAGCGAGTAGGCGAGCGTGACCACTGAGCGTCCCACCGCGAGGGCGTTGGGCGTTTTTCCGGCCGTACCCTGCTTGGTGTAGGCGTTGCTCCCCTTGGCGTAGGCCAGCCCCACGGTAAGCTTCGACTCCTTGCTCAGCTGGAAAGGCAGCGATCCGCCTACCTGCCAGTAGTCGCCCCAGGACTTCACCGAGGGCGTGGTGTTGTTGGCGGCCTCATCGAGCAGGAAGGTGCCGAAGGTCGCCGCGAGACCGAGCTCGGAGCCGATGTCCTTCATCGGAATCGCGTAGCCGACGGTTAGCTCCCAGGTGGCACCCTCGAGGGTCATGTCGTAATAGACCTTCGGCGTGAACTTCACTCCCTCGACTGTGTAGTTCAGCGCGAGGTTGGGCTCGAAGGTCGATTTGTAGAATCCGAGCTGCGTGGGGGCGCTGGGATAGAAGTAAGCCGTGGCGCCGGGCACCAGCGTGAGGTCCTTGCCGAGGGCGATCGTGTAGGAGGCGTAGAGATCGATCTCGGGGTCGGAGCTGTCCGGAACCTTGTCACTCAGCACGAAGTTGCCCCAGACGCCGGCGGTGAAATCGCCCGCCGCAACCTCGATGGTCGGCTGGAAGCCCGCGCCGTTGAGGCGTTGGCCGCGGAACATGTAGTCGGAAACAAAAGCCCCGGTGGCCGTGACGGCCACGGCCGGGGCCGCGGCGGCAGCCGCGGGAGCGGGCGTCTGGGCCCGACCAGCGGCGGAGAGAACGAGCGCTAACAATGCGATAGTGTAGTTTTTGTTCATGTGGTTTGCGGGCCGGGCTGGCTTTTATGCCTGACCTCGCCACCTCCTAGCAAGACGCGGGCCAACCTTGCCGCAACCGGCGGTGCAACGGGGAATCTCGTGGCTTCGACCTCCCGGCCACCCCTCGGCGCGGCTTGTTTCCCGGCGATAAAAAACCCACGCTGGCGCCATGCCAAAGGTTGTTAGTCTCCCTGAGTCATTCGATGCCAGCCTTGCGGAGATTCCGATCCGCGTTCCTCGGCGCACCCTGGCACAGGTGAGCTGGCAGGCGCTCGCCGACGACGGCACGCCTTTCGAATTCGCGCTGGAGCGCCCGGTTCGGGACGGAACGACGGTAAGCACCACCTCGGGCATACGCTATGTCGTTCGGCAGCAGCCCGAACCCGTGCTCGCGATCCGCCTCGAGCTCGCCGTGTCAGCCGCCGCGGGTATCGGCTGGGCCTTGGGCAACGCCCACTTGGAGGCGTCGGCCGGCATCAACGAGCTGCTGACTCCCGACACCGGCGAAACCCGCGAACTGCTCGGGCGCCTGCGGGTACCCTACGAGGGAAGGGAATCGGTATTCATTCCCGGTCGCTTCGCCCGAGGTGCGATGGCCCCGGCTGAACTCGGCTCCGGGCATCGGCACCCGGCCTGATCCTCCGCCCGGAGCGCAGGGAGATTATTCGCGAACCGGTTTCAGCGGTTTCCGCGAGAGCGATCGACCCGAGCGTTTGCCATGCGCGCGCCAACCCGACCGGCGATCACCGAAGCCGCAGCCCCCGCGATGGCGAGCAACGCCAGCGTAGCCAAAGGATGAGCGGTCAAGTGGCTGAAGTCCCAAGTGAACTCACCGCCGCCCTCGTGGCCGTCATGTCCCGGATGCGCCAGCGCCAAGGAGGCGATGAGATTCGATACTACGACTACCGGAAGCAGACGACGGGAGAGAAAGCTCATGGGTCGGAAAAAAGCGCTCGCTGGTGCCAGAGGCCACAAAAAACTCCGCCCGGGCGCCTGCGCGAAGAGCTGGCGGCCGCGCGCCGGGGAGTGCTCAACCCCGCAGCGTGCCGGCGGCCTGCTCGGCGAGGAAGCTCGCGTAGGTTTTTTCCAGGCCCTCTCGAAGCCCGATGCGGGCGCGCCAGCCGAGGGCGTTCATCCGGGAAACATCCATGAGTTTCCGCGGGGTGCCGTCCGGTTTCGCCGGATCCCACACGATCCGGCCGCCGTAGCCTGTTACCGCCGCCACCTGCTCGGTGAGCTCGCGGATCGTGACATCCGTGCCAGTGCCGACGTTCACCCAATCCGGCGGCTGGGGAAGTTTCAGCAGGAAGGCGCAGGCGTCGGCTAGGTCATCGACGTGCAAAAACTCCCGGCGCGGCGAGCCCGTGCCCCAGGCGCCGACCTCGGGTCGGCCGGCCGCCTTGGCCTCGTGGAAACGCCGGATCAGCGCGGGCAGCACATGGGAGTTCTGCGGGTGATAGTTATCCGCCGGCCCGTAGAGGTTGGTCGGCATCGCGGAGTGGAACAGGACCCCGTGCTGCTTGCGGTAATACTGGCAGAGCTTGAGGCCGGCGATCTTCGCGATCGCGTAAGCCTCGTTGGTCGGCTCCAGCGCGCTCGTGAGCAGGCAGTCCTCGGGCATCGGCTGCGGCGCGTGCTTTGGGTAGATGCACGAACTGCCGAGGAAGAGCAGGCGACCCACCCCGGCGCGGTAGGCCGAGTGGACGGTGTTCGCCGCGATCACCAGGTTCTCGAACAGGAACTCCGCCGGGTAGGTGTTATTGGCGTGGATGCCGCCGACCTTCGCCGCCGCGACGATCACGGCGTCAGGCTTCTCCGTCGCGATGAGCGCGTCGACCGCCGCTTGGTTGGTCAGGTCGACCTCGCGGCGCGAGCGGAGTAGCAGTTCCACCCCCGGCTCAGCCGAGAAACGCCGCACCAACGCCGCACCCACCATCCCGTTATGCCCGGCGATGTAGAGCTTCATGGCAGATGGCCCACGGAATACACGGAAACCACAGAAAACGGCATTCCGCGAATTCCGTGTGTTCCGTGGGAAAACTTCATCACAACCGCGGCAATTTCGCGATCTGTGCCTCGCGGCGGGCGAGCTCCAGGTCGTGGTCGACCATGATCTTCACGAGGTCCTTGAACCGCACCTTGGGCTCCCAGCCGAGCTGCTTCCGGGCCTTGGCTGGGTCGCCGATCAACAGTTCCACCTCAGCGGGGCGCTCATAGCGCTGATCGTACTTCACGTATTTCTCCCAATCGAGGCCCAGCTGGCCGAAAGTCTCCTGGCAAAACTCCTTCACGCTGTGCGTCTCGTTGGTGGCGACCACGTAATCGTCGGGCTGATCCTGCTGCAGCATCAGCCACATCATCTCGACGTACTCTTTGGCGTAGCCCCAGTCCCGCTGCGCGTCGAGGTTGCCGAGGTAGAGGGAGTCCTGGAGTCCGAGCTTAATGCGGGTCGCGGCACGGGTGATTTTCCGCGTCACAAAGGTCTCTCCCCGCCGCGGGCTCTCGTGATTGAAGAGGATCCCGTTCGAGGCGTGGAGGGCGTAGCTCTCGCGGTAGTTCACCGTCAGCCAGTAGGCGTAGACCTTGGCGCAACCATAGGGCGACCGCGGCCAGAAAGGGGTCGTCTCGGTCTGGGGCACCTCCTGCACCTTGCCGAACATCTCCGAAGACGAGGCTTGGTAGTACCGCACTTTCTTGACCAAACCCGCTTCCCGGATGGCCTCGAGGATGCGCTGGGCGCCGAGGCCGTCGACGTCGCCGGTGTACTCCGGGATGTCGAACGATACCCGCACATGGGACTGCGCCCCAAGGTTGTAGACCTCGTCGGGCTGCAGCTCGTAGAGGAGCTTTACCATCTGCACCGAGTCGGCGAGATCCCCGTAGTGCAGGAAGAGCTTAACCCCGTTGACGTGGGGGTCACGGTAAAGGTGGTCGATCCGGCTCGTGTTGAAGGTCGAAGCCCGGCGGATCACCCCGTGCACCTCGTAACCCTTATCCAACAACAATTCAGCCAGATACGAACCGTCTTGGCCGGTGATGCCGGTGATGAGGGCCTTTTTCATAAAACCAGACGTTAGTTTCCGGCGGTTACCGCCCGCAAGCACGGCCTGAAATTTTTGTCGCGGAGCTCCGCGGCGAACGTTTTGTTGAACCCTCCCCGCCGTGAACACCATCCGCCCCACCCCTCTCGCCGTCATCGAAGGCGCGCTTTGCCGGCTCACCCGCCAAGGCTCGAAGTCGGTCGGTCACCGCCCCTTGGCCACCGCGGTCGTGGAGTTTCAGCAGACCCCGTTCCGCTGCTATGTGCGGGAACACACCTACGGACTACTGCCAGGTTTTCCGAATTTGTACGCCCTTGATGGCGCGTTCCGGCTCCAGTGGATGGCGGAATGGCCCGACCTGAACGACCCCTGCGCCAAGATTATCGGGGAGAACCACGGAGTGCTGGAAGTTATTTCCCAAAAGGGACTTTCCATTCGGCTGGATGCCTTTACCGGCCGACTGGTCTCCGTTGGGAGCGCCCTCGCCGCCACCGGCTGAGGTGGTACTACCCGCGCTTCGGTTTTCAGGGCTAAGCCGGCCGCTTGCCTGATCCCAGGCTACAGTTTGAGCGCGGCGCGTACGCCCTCGCCGCAGGCGTGAATGGCCTCGGCTTCGGTCCAGCCTAGAAAGCGCCGGATGTTCGCCAACCCGGCGTCCATCGCGAGCGAAGAGCCGGCGAAGTTTGGTTTGCCCGGCTCGCGCACGACGCCGTCCGCACCGGCCTCGACCTCGATTTGACCAACCGTGTAACGCCCCGGCGGCGCGCCGGCCGCAGCCATGCAGTCCGTCGTGAACAGCACCTGGGCGCGAGGCTTGGCACGGACGAAATTCCGCAAGGCCGAAGGCGGCACGTGAATACCGTCGGGAATGAACACTGCGGTGAGTTCATCGCGCGCCAGCAGGCGCTGGATGATGTTATCGTGGCGGTGCATCTGCTGCGGCACGCCGTTGCCAACGTGGGTGCACATCGTGAGCCCGGCGGCGATGGCCGCGTCGATGGCGCGGTCATCGGCGTTGGAATGCCCGATCGAGGCCGTGACGCCGATGGCCACAAGGTGGCGAATGAAGTCCGGTGAGCCCGGCCACTCGGGCGCCAGCGTCACAAGGCGGATGCGGCCGCCCGCGGCGCGCTGAAGACGGTCGAGCTCCGCCCGGTCAGGCGCCTTCATCTTACGTGGGTCGTGGGCGCCGTGGTACCCGAGCTCGGGGAGCAAATAGGGGCCCTCGATATGGTAACCGGCGATCATCTCGCGAACGGACGGCGACTCGGCGCGGATCCGCTCCACGCGCTCCAATTGCTCGGCCAATGCATCGATGGTGTCGGTGATCAGCGTGAAAAGGATACCGGTCGTCTGGTGGCGCCGCAGCGCCTCGGCGGCGCGCTCGAGGTCGGCGTGGGTGATTTCCGGGCGCTGAAAGTCGACCCCGGCGAAACCGTTAACCTGCAGATCAAACAGACCGTGATTCATGGGCGGAGGAAGTGCTCGAGGAAACGAAAGGCCTGCTCGTTGGATTCGGCCGACGGAGAATGCTCCGGACGGTTGGTCATGGCGACCCGGTTCTCGCGGCCGAGCAGACGGTTGACCGCAACGGCGTGCAGCAACGCGCCCCAACGCGCGGGACCGTCCTCGGAGCCGCCCGAGACGAGAAACGGCCGCGGTGCCATCAACGCGTGTAGCTCGTGCAGGTCGCGGCCTTCCTCGCGGATACGCCGGTAGGCGCCGGTGCGGCCGTTCGCGGCCGTAAGGAGGCCCGGCTTGCGTGTCACGGAGGGATCAAGGCCGAGATACCACGGCTCCCAGTAGTTAACCGCCCCGCGTGACTCATCGAACACCACCCCGCCATCGGACCACACCGCGCACGCGAAGCGGTCGTCGAGGCACGACGCGAACATAGCCCACTTCCCTCCGTAGGAATGACCCATCACGCCGATGCGCGAAGCATCCACCTCGGGACGCTGCGCGAGCGCGGTGTGGCAATTGGCCGCGAGGTAGGCGTGGTAGCTCAGCGGCTGGCAGGCTGCCCCGCGGAGGTCGGGTTTGTAGGCGTCGTCGCCAGGCGTGCCGATCGAAAGGGTGACAAAGCCGCGCCGGGCCAGCTGCAAGGCGAAGTCGCGGTGCTTCGGCGGGCCGTCCTTGAAGAAACGCTTCGCCTGCCCGGAGGGCGGACGCGGACCGTCATAGCCCACGCTAACCTCGGGCGCGTAGAATGGCACCAGCACGGCGGGCCGAGGGCCGCGGAAACTCGCCGGCGGCAGCAGCATAAATCCGTGCTGCATCACCCCCGGAGCCACCTCGATCTCCACGCGATGTTGGATCACCCCGCCGCGATCCCGGGTTTCCGAAATCTCGAGGCGGGGTCGCTCGACCAGGTCGGGCCACAAACCCATCCGCTCGTGCCAATAGCGCCGGATTTCCTCCCGTCGAGCCGGCCAGTCCGCCGATGACGCCACCGGCCTCCCGCCATCGAAAACCAGCGGCGAACGCAATTCCGAGGCCGGCGTTTTGAAGGCGGCCGGCGGTGAAAAATGCGCCCGCAGATCCGCCGGCACTTCGTCGCGGGATGAAGCGGCCGCTGCCGCCCCGGAGGCGACGACAGCGAGGATGAGTAACCAGCGGGGCAGAACCGGCATTGGCGGATGAACTTCGCCGGCGATGACGCGCCCGCCCGTCACCACCGTCAACGGCAATTCCCCCCCAAAAAAAGGGGTCCGGGAGTTTTTTGTTCACGAATCCTCCACGCTCCTCGAACCCCCGCTCTGTCCCCGCGCCAGAGGCCCCATTCCGCTGAGCTTAGCTCCCGATATCGCAGCGTGATCCAGCAACTCAAAAACACTTAACGCCCTGACCCCTTCAAAATGGGGTCAGGGCGTTGGGCGTTTTGTGGGAGTGGGTGATACCTGGGGGGCGTCAGCCTGTGGGTTCTTTAGCGCCACGTTGCCGAATCTCCCGCGCCACTTCAGGTTCTGGCGTCACCATGACGTCACCCGCCGAGCTCGATGCCCGCGATCCCCTGCGCCGCTGGAGGGAGGACTTTCAGACCCCCGCGGGCGCGATCTACCTGGACGGCAACTCGCTCGGGTTGCTTTCACGCCGCGCGGAGGCGGCACTGGCGCGCGTCGTCGAACAGTGGCGCACCTTCGGGATCGACGGCTGGACGCGCGCGGAACCCCCGTGGCTAGATCTGTCCCAGCTCGCGGCGGCGGGCGTGGCGCCGCTCGTCGGAGCGGAGCCGAGCGACGTCGGCGTCGGCGGCCAGACCACGCCCAATCTCCACCAACTCCTCGCCACGCTTTATGATCCGGCGGCCACGGCGCGGGTGATCGTCGCGGACACGCTGAACTTCGCCTCCGACACATACGCGCTGCGGAGCCATTTGCGTCTGCGCGGCCTGGACCCCGAGCGGCACCTGCGGATGATCCCCTCCCGCGACGGCCGGATCCTCCGTATCGACGACATCCTCGCGGCGTTTACGCCCGACGTGCAGCTCGTGCTGCTGCCCGCGGTTCTCTTCACGAGCGGCCAGCTGCTCGATGTGCCAACGATCACGCGCAAGGCCAAGGCGGCCGGAATCACGATCGGCTGGGATCTCTCGCACAGCATCGGCGCGGTGCCGCACGAGCTGGCGCGCGACGGGGCGGACTTCGCGGTGTGGTCGCATTACAAATGGCTCAACGCCGGCCCCGGAGCGGTGGGCGGATTCTTCCTGCATCCGCGACACACCGGACGCCCACCCGGCCTTGCCGGGTGGTGGGGCGTCAGGCCCGACCGACGCTTCGCGATGGCGCCGGAGCACGAGCCCGCCGCTGGCGCGGCGGGACTGCAGATCGGCACACCGCACATCCTCTCCCTCGCGCCGCTGCTGGGTTCGCTGGAAATCGTGGCGGAAGCCGGAGGTATCGCGGCGTTGCGCGCCAAGTCGCTCGCGCAGACGGATCTGCTGCTGGACCTGATCGACCGGGAACTGGCCAGCCGCGGATTCACGGTGGTGACGCCGCGGGGCCAGCACGTGCGGGGCGGCCATATCGCGGTCGCACACCCCGACGCCTGGCGCATCTGCCAGGCGCTGAAGGCCGCCGGGGTGACGCCTGATTTCCGTGGCCCCGATCTCATACGCCTTGCCCCCTCGCGGCTGTACACGCGTTTCGCCGATTGCGCCGAGGCGATCTCGCGCCTGCGCCGGATCGTCGAGACCGGCGCGCACCTCCAGCTGCCCAACGCCCCGGCCCTCGTGCCCTGAAATCGTCCCATGCTGATCGATATTTCCCGTCCTCTTTTCCCGGGCTCGCCCCATTGGCCCGGGGACCGGCCGACAGCCTTCCGCCTGAATGCACGCATCACGGACGGCGCCTCCTGCAACGTCGGCGAACTGTCGCTCAGCGTGCACAACGGCTCCCACGTCGACGCGCCGTTCCACTACGATAACCACGGCGCCACGATCGACGCGCTCGATCCGGAGCTGTTCGTGGGACCGGCCAGGGTGATCGACGCCCGGGGTCGGACGGAGCTGACCGCGGACCTGTTCTCCGGTTTGACCGACCGAGAGCTGGAAGCTTCGCCAAGAATCCTGTTCCGCACCGACGCCTGGGGTGACCCGGCCTCGTTCCCCACTGCCTGGCCGTTGCTGGAACCCAGTTTGCCCGCGTGGCTGGCGCAGCGCGGCGTGCGGCTCGTCGGTCTCGATGTGCCATCGGTGGACGAACTGACGTGCAAGGAAATGACCCGCCATCGGCTGATGCTCGCCGCCGGCCTGCTGATTCTGGAGAGCCTGGACCTTCGGGGCGTCGAACCCGGCCCCTACGAACTGATCGCCCTCCCCCTGCGCCTCCTCGGCGCCGACGGCTCGCCGGTCCGCGCCGTCCTCCGCCCTAAGGGGTCAGGGCGTTGAATGTTTTTCCGTCCAACCTCCGCTAAGTCCCAACCGCGTTTCAGTAGCTCGAGGAGAACGTTGGGAAGTCGCAGGTTGTCGATGCTCGAGCCTGTCCGTACGCCCCATTCGACGCCGCTCCAAACGTTCAACGCCCTGACCCCTTAAGGGCGGGGGCCGCGGACTTGCGCGGAGCACCGCGGCGAGCCAGTCCTTCTCCATGCCCCGAACCGCCCTGCCCGACCCGCGTCTCCGTCGTCTGATCGTTTCGCTCGCCGTGCTGGCCGCGGTCGCGGCCAACAGCGCCTCCGCCACCGGCGCCGCGCGGCCGCCAAACGTTGTCGTGATTTTTTGTGATGATCTCGGCTACGGTGACGTCGGTGTCTTCGGCGCCAAGGGCTTCACGACCCCGAACCTCGACGGCATGGCCCGCGACGGCGTGAAATTCACCAACTTCCACGTGGCGCAAGCCGTGTGCTCCGCGTCGCGCACCGCGCTGCTCACGGGATGCTACCCGAACCGCATCGGCATCCATGGCGCGCTAGGGCCGCAGTCCACGCACGGCATCCACGCCGACGAGACCACGCTCGCCGAGGTGTTCAAGTCGCGCGGCTATGCGACCGGCATGGCGGGCAAATGGCACCTCGGCCACCTCGCGCCGTTCCTGCCCAACCGCCACGGCTTCGACGAGTCCTTCGGCATCCCCTACTCAAACGACATGTGGCCGTACCATCCCGAGGCCCGGCCCGGCAGCTACCCGAAGCTTCCGCTCCTTGAGGACGGCCGCGTGATTGATGAAGAGGTCACCCCGGAGGATCAAAAGGAGCTCACCACCCGCCTGACGGAACGCGCGGTGCGGTTCATCGAGCGCAACAAGGACCGGCCCTTCTTCTTCTACCTCGCTCACCC
>Ga0102923_1000613_pt1 | contig 10044 bp, 8 predicted proteins | sample Colrivmeta156902_FD_78206 | JGI IMG/M metagenome (GOLD analysis project Ga0102923, IMG submission 78206) | Estuarine microbial communities from the Columbia River estuary - metaG 1569-02 | ecosystem: Environmental > Aquatic > Marine > Intertidal zone > Estuary | place: USA: Columbia River Estuary...
AGCAAATGAGAAAATGTACAATACAATGGTAATAAGGGACTAAAAAACAATCCCTAAAACAGGACCTTAGCAATCCGCCCATTACCCCCAGCCATGATCGCATACTGTCCATCTGGAGATTTGACAGCAACATGGAAACCAATGTTACTGATGTTTTTCCAGTTCAACCCACCATCCACAGAAAGATCAACGCCGGAAGTTCCGCAAGACAATACGTATGTTTTGGATAAGAAAACAGCAGCGCTTTTGTACCCGGAAGGAGGTGTGACAGGTTGACTGAATGTTACTTTGGGGTTGAGTGAAAAAAGCAGGATGGCACTATCACTTCTTCTATCATTGGCAAAATCTCCCCCAATGATGATTCCTTGTTGTTGGTTTGGGTTCAGTGCCAATCCATTGGCGCCGGTTGAGTTTCTACCTGATTGCAAAGGCAGGTTGATGGCTTTCCCATTGTAAAAGAACCTGGATTGAATACCTCCAGAAACAAACAAGGTTTTACGACCCCGCTTGAGGCCCAAAAGTTTGATGTTGGAACCGCTGGAAGCAAAAAACGCTTCACCATCCATCATGCTATCAGGAGTTTCCTTAGGAATCCAGCTATCCCCTTTATCGTTGCTTACTGCTAGAAAGGCTTTCCCGTTGATGGGATCCCCTATGACAACGCCATTGTTGCCTGAAAAATCCATCGCATCCAGGAACATGCCTGGCCTGGCATCTTCAAATACTTTTCTCCAGGTTTTCCCTCCATCAGTTGTTTTCAAAATAATGGCTGGGGTATCGACGGCCATGATGATGGCCGTGGAACTATCAAATGCCTCAATGTCCCGAAAATCACGCTTGGCATAGCCTTCAACCCTCATCCACCGGAAACTATTGCCCCCATCCACTGACTTGGCCACCATGCCGTTGCTGCCACTTGCCCAAACAACCGATGAAGTTGGCATGGAAAGCCCCCTGATTGATATTCTTTGTCCTTGCTCAACCATGACAACGGATTGAGCGCTAAGACTGACGAGAGAAAAGCAGAAAAGGCAAATGATCAATACAGGCTTCATCGTTTAATTTTATTGAATATAATGAAGTGACAAGAGAAATAAATCAGCTTTTGCAATCGTTTCAGACAAAAATGGTTCCTTGTTGAAAAAACCATGTGGCTGATTGTCAAACAAAAACAAATCGCACCTGCTGCCAACGCCCTCTATTTTTTGCTTGAAATTTTGGGCAGTACTCACTGGTATGAGCTTATCATTTGTTCCAAGAAAAAAAATGGTTGGAGGAAATCCCTTCTTCACATTATGGATGGGTGAAAATGTAATATATGCTTCACCAATCCTTTCAAAACCATATCCATCTTTGCCATTGTCAATAACCGGATTAAAAAGCACCAAAGCATTGGGCTTCGGACTGATGGTAAGATCGTCAGTTGATTCATTGAGGGATTCATTGGTAAAACATGCTGCAGCCAAATGCCCGCCTGCAGAACCACCGGAAGCGACAATCCTGCTTGCGTCAATACCTAACGCTTCTGCATGTTGACGCAGATACCGAATGGCTGATTTTGCATCCTTGACACATTCAAAAGGACTGGTATTGTGCTTGGTCTTTACCCGGTAATCCACCAGCACAGTGATCATGTTTTTGGCAGCAAAATGCAATGCATGCGGCTCAAACTGTGCCATTGAACCTCCTGTCCAGCCACCTCCAAAAAAGAATACCATGGTTGAATGATGATCCCCCTTTTTGTACCCAGAAGGATAGAATATCTTGAGGCCCAGCCGCACTGTATCCACCTGCTTGTAGGTTAATTCCAATGGGCTAATGACAGCCTGACAAAAAACAGTGCCTGAACAGCATGCAAGCATCATGGTTAAAAAAAATACTTTTCTGAGATTGATCATGATACAAATGTATTCATGTTAACAATTAAAAGGCAATTGATTTTTACAAGAATTAGCCTTTATTGAAATATACCTGCTTCATGGTCGCCCATCCCGATTCACCTTCCAAAGGAATTTGCATGGGATTGCAGATTTCAAGCCAATACTGGTTGCGGGGCTCTTTTTCTAAAGCTGCCATGTCGGCCACAAAATCTGTCCCATCATACTCATAATAGCCAAACTCGAACCATTCATCTCCAATTTGATGAAGAAAAATACTAAAATTTTTCATGTGATACTTTGCCAATAAATCTCTTACGCCAGCGTTGGAATCAGCGTGCAAGGCGAGGTATTGATCCAAACACTCTGACCGAAGCTTGATAACCATCCCTATTCTTCTTGGGGTACTTTCCTTTTTTTGATTACCAATTGTTTCCATCGTTAAATAATTTTTAGTGATTGCTTTTATAATAACAAAGTATGAAAAAATGAATATTACCCTTTCATCAACTGAGGTAAACCCGCGCTGCATTTGCCCCCATGATAGCAGTCTGCTCAGAGGTTGTTAGTGGTGATAGGAGTGATGTTACGGCATCAACCCATTTTTCATAGCTGCTTTGCAGGGTGCAAACTGGCCAATCCGATCCAAACATCAATCTATAAGGGCCGAAAGCTTCCAGCACAACATCAAAGTATGGCTTTAGCAGTTGTTCGTCCCATACACCATCCCTAACCTCGGTTACCATACCCGACAATTTACAACAAACATGCTCTCTCTTTGCGAGCTGCCTGATGTTTGCAGCCCAGGCATGGTCAAACTGATTTCTCCTGATAACTGGTTTTGCAATATGGTCAACCACCATGGATAACCCCGGATGCATATCTGCAAATTGAATGGTCTGTGGAAGGTGTTTTTCAAAAATCAGTAAATCATAACATAACGGGTATCGTCCCAATGCCCTGATACCCGCATTAAAATCCTGTCGAAGCATGAAATTATCATCTGGTTCATCATGCAATACATGTCGAAAGCCAACTATTTTTTCATGACTGGCATATTTGTCCAAATAACCCTCCACGGAACCATCACAAAGTGGAACCCAGCCAACAACCCCCTTGATGATTGAATGATTTGCGGCCAGTTCAAGAAGAAAATCTGTTTCTTTCATCATTTGTCTGGCCTGGACAGCGATCGTACCATCAATCTTACAAGCATCAAGCAAAGGAAGCAGATGTTCCGGAAGAAAATTCCGTTTTAAGCTATTGTGCTCTTCCGACATCCACACGTAATCGGTTGTATTGTGCTGCCAGAAATGCTGATGACTATCAATTCTCATTGTTAATAATTCCAATTTTGATTTGATACAGGTGCCAGTATATTCAAAACAGCCCTCAATAATATTTCATCGATTGGCATTGAACTCCAGTCAATATTTCGCCTTACCGTTTCTGGATTTGAGCTACTGAACATGGTTGTGATAAGATCAGGATGCTGAGATGAAAACTGGATTGCCAATTTTTCAATTTCTACCCCATGCGCTAAGCAATATGTTGCAGCTTTTTCAAAAATGCTCCTCTGCGCTGGTGTTGCAGGGTGCCATCCCGGTGCACCTCGGGAAGTAAGTAATCCTGAAGCAAAAGGCGAAGCGTTGATGAGTCCGATCCCTTTTGATTTAGCGAGTTCCAGCAAGGGAAGCAATCGTGTATCGTTTAAGCAGCAGAGATTATGTGAAAGTCCTACATCAATCAGTCCCTCCTGAAGAACCCTTTCCCAGAGATCCACAGGGTACATTCCAATACCAACAGCTCCAATACGTCCCTCTTGTTTAAGCGCAAACAATGTTTTCATGCCCTCATTGAGCGCCCATTCAGTATTCACTCGGTTGTTGTATTCAATATCATGCAGATGAACGATATCAAAATGATCAACTCCGATGCGTTTGGCACTTTCATCCAAGGATTTTCTAATTCCATCACCGCTGTAGTCAAAACTATCTACACCATAACCATCTGATGATGTATTCTTACCAACTTTTGTAGACAAATAATAACTTCCTCTTGGAATACCATTCAATGCCTGACCCAAAACCGTTTCTGCCTTTGTACCGCCATAAGCAGGAGCAACATCAAAATAATTGATGCCAAGTTCAAGCGCAACATGGACTGCTTCTATGGCCTTGTGCTCATCTATTTCATGAAAAACGCCTCCCAGTGATGATGCGCCGAAACTAATCGCAGAAATTTCATACCCGGTTTTTCCCAATTGGTTGTACTTCATACTGCAATTTGTACTTTCATTACATGATCTTTTGCCAAAGCTTTCTCCATGGCAATAGGAACATCATCAAAACCATAAATATCTGTAACAATTCCATCAAGGTTAATTTGCCCTGCTGCTACCATGTTGATAGCATCCTGAAACACATGAGCAAAACGAAACGAACCAAATAATTTCAATTCTTTGCTCATGATTAAATTACCAGGCAAGCTGAAAAGCTCAGGTAAGGTACCCACCAAAACAACTGTACCACCCCTCCGCACTACTTCCAACCCATTGGAAAGGGCAGATGGAACTCCAGAAGCTTCAATAACCACATCATAGTGCCCATTCGCTTGCCAAGCGTTCTCATCAACAGGATTGATAGCAGCATTGGCCCCACTGGCCAGAGCGAAATCCCTGGCAAATGCATTTACATCACTCATGGTGACCCTGTATGCACCAAATGCCCTGGCCACCCTTAGAATCAACTGGCCGATAGGGCCTCCTCCTGTTATCAGCACCGACTTTCCTGAGATATTACCTACCTGCCTCACTGCATGCATGGCCACACTCAGCGGCTCAAGCAAAGATGCCTGCGCCAAATCAATTCCTTTGGGCAATACATAACAGTTGGATGAGGGCACAGCAACAAACTCGCCCATGGATCCATCAATGTGAGGATCACAGCTGGCAGAGCCAAAAAATTTCATGTTCAGGCAGAGGTTATAATGACCGCTCCGACAATGATTGCATGATCCACAAGGCATGGAAGGATCTACTGCAATTTCATCACCTATGCTGAGGCTTTGAACATTTGACCCTACCTCTCGAACTATGCCGGAGAACTCATGGCCCAGTGCAAATGGGCGTTTCGGAACAAACCGTCCGCAAAAACCATGGTTAAAATAATGGAGATCCGATCCACAAATACCAGTGAATTTGATTTCTACCAAAACCTGTCCTGCCTCAGGGTTGGGAGCTGGCTTTTCTGCCAACCTTATATCTTTAGGTCCATACAGTAAATATGTTTTCATTATCCGTGGTTGAGATGAATGGTTATCTATCAATTTTTTTCAAAAACCCTCACAGCATAAATTTGTACCCGGTCTACCCCATGGGTTGCACTGCACTCCAACTTAATGCTCAGCACATTGCTGAGATCAAGTGAATGAGAACAATTGCGTTGATGATTGTTATCCGCATTCACAACGACCACTTCCTGACCATCTGCCAAGGTTGCAAGAATAGCATATTTCTTTACAATTGTTGAGATTGCATTTTCGGCATAGCCCTGCCAGCTTTGTCCAAAATGAAACTGTAAGGAGGAATCAAATAGAATCTGGATACCGCAAATATCCCTAGGCTTATCCCACAACAATTCTATCCACTCTGGCCTTTCAAAAGAAGTTTTTGAGGAGACCCATAGATTAGGAAGATTTGTCGGACGAGAGTGCTGGTTAACAACCATCGCTGGTTCATAAATTGGCTGTAATGGAAAGACGCGGCAGGCAAAAGAAAACCCAAGAAAGCAACTGATGTTTTGAAAAGCATAGGCATGTTCATTCCATAAAGGTGCTGAAACACTTGCCCCATCTGCATCTGCAGCTCTTTTCTGGCCAATTGCCAAAGTACGCAAGGTCCATTGTGAATGAGGATTGGGACGAATGGGATCTTCCGGCCGAGGGTAATATCTCAGTTGGCCAGGTGGAGACTCAATTACATGAAGCCTTATCAATGCATTTTCTTCCATTACAAGAAAATGCCATCCCGGCTGTGCAATACTGCAGGCAATGGGTAGCGTTACCCATTGTTTTTCGCCAGGGAATATTTCTATTTTTCCAGCAATAATTTCCCTTTCTGGATAAGTGGATGAATTTGAAGGACCCTGCATAAAGGAATAGCAGAGTTCAGTAGCTCCAGATGCATCCAATAAAACTTGAACATGGGTGATATGATCAGTTGCAATGGAAAGCATTTGCATGCGTGATTCTATAAGGGGTTCCGTACCCCAACTCTCCACCGGATCATGGTCGGAAAAAACAGAGGATGCAATTGTTTTTGCTTTTGGGGCAATATCAAACGGAAGTGCTGTGACAAAATTATGGATATGATGGTCCGCCTTTATCAGGTCATGCTGGATTGCACTGAGCCTTTCCCCGGAGGAAAGATCCCGTGGTTTACAGCCAGCTGCACATGCATGTGCAGCTGCCATGCCTACAGCTTCTCCGAGCTGGGCACAGGTAAGCATAACCCTTGTACTTGAAAGCGCATAATGGGATGCGCTGATGTTTCTCCCTGCAAAAAATAGGTTGTTTACATTACGGGAGTAAAGTGACCTCAGCGGCACATTGTGCGGACCCCGGAGATATTGGTGTGTACTTGGAGTTTCCTTATCATGAAATCCCCCTGGTGGATGATGATCAAAGCCCCAACCGCCATATGCAATGGCATCATCAAAATCAACCTGCTGGTCAATATCACCCATCGTAAGAATGTGGTCACCCTCAAAACGACGGGACTCCCGCTTGCCTGGCACAGCACCCATCCAATCCAGTTCATACGTGGCAAGTCTTGCTGAAAGAGGTGACCTGTTTTTCAGGTAATCCCAAACTGCCAGGGTGATGCGCTGCAATTCATCTTTTATTTTGAGTGTGTCATGGACGGTATCAAGCTCTCCTCCCCATTCCAACCACCAGAAGCCGCCAGTATCAGGGAAAAAATGCTCATTAACCGGACGATATGGACCAAAATCTTCCAAATGAAGTTCCAGATCAACCCAATTGGGCCTTACAAATGGGATAGACCTTCCCGTATCCCTTGCACGAAGCTGCAGGCTCATGCCCATTGTTTCCTTATTGGACACCTCAGGGCACATGGGCTCATTGAACTCTGAGAAGGATTCAACTCCAAAGCGAAAAGTAGCACCGGCCTGAATGCCAACAATACCATCGCCAGAACAATCCGCAAAATAATCAGCGTTAAAAATAAACCAGGTTTCAGCCATAGCACAATAAGCTTTGACGGAAACAATTTCAACCTCATCATTGATGGCGGATTTGCCAGGCTCATCCTTGGTGGCCACATCACATACTGCTGTATTCAAATAAAGATCAATATTGGGCTCGTTGCGCACCAGATTCTCCAATTCTATATTCCAGCCCTGTGAAGACCATGTTGGGTTGCGCAATAAGTTATTTAAAAATAACTCTTCAATTATTCCCGTCTCTCTGGAATAGGCAAAATTGCATTGCGTGGCACCTACTGGCGGAACTCGAATTTCTGTACTCGCATTGCCCCCCAAAACCGGCCTGTCTTGAACCAATGCCGTCTTAATTCCTTTTCGCGCTGCAGTAACAGCGGCAGCGATTCCTGCCAGCCCAGCACCTACTACTACAAAATCATACTTGTGTTCAACTGTTCTCATACAGAAATCGTTCTGAAAATTATTGTGTTTGCAATTCTTGAATCTTCCCTATTTTACCAATCAATACCTGAACCAAGATGAAGGCCACCAAATAAGCAGAACCAATAAAAATGAATATTGGCAAATAGGAATGACTGCCAACCGTGATGCCAATCAACTTTTGGGTGATTACACTCATTATGCCTCCCAGGGTTCCGCCAATTCCGGTTACTGTAGCCTGTATTTTTTTTGAAAACACCTCAGTGGGCAAGGTAATATTTGACCAAAGCCCATGAGACAACATGATACCCGACATAAAAAGAACGGCAGCAACAGGACTGACCTTTAAGGTGAGCGCAAAACAAAAAACAGGGATTGCCAGAGAAGCGATCAACATGATGGTTTTCCTTGCCTTATTTAAACTCCAGTTTTTTCTTTCAATCAGGAATTTGGGAAAATAACCACCCAAGATGGTTCCTATTCCCATCGCTGCATAGGGCAACCAAGCAGTAACGCCAATTTCAGCCAATGAAAGCCCCTGAACATCATGCAGGTATTTTGGAATCCAAAAAATGAAAAAATAAACAACTGGATCGATAAAAATTCTACCTGCAAAACATCCCCAACTTTCCTTTTGCATCAGAATCCATTTTATGCCAACAGCAGTTGAATGTATTTGATCAATTTTACCTTTCTCTTCATTTAGAATGAGCGCTCTCTCCTCATCAGATATTCGGGTATTGTGCTCAGGTAAATAGTAATACCGCAGCCACAACAACAGCCAAATAAACCCCAATGCTCCGGTAATAACAAAGGCCATCCGCCAACCCCACGCAATGGCGATAAATGTCACCAAAGGAACAGCAAGCGTTGCGCCTATTGCTGAACCTGCACTAAAAATACCCACGGCCAATGCACGCTCTTTCATTGGAAACCATTCGGTAACCGACTTGACACCTGCTGGAAAATTGGCTGATTCGGTAATCCCCAAAAAAAATCGGGCAATGGAAAATTGACCTACAGAATTGGCAAAAGCGTGTAAAACACTTACCAAAGACCAACTTCCAACAGAATAAGCGAATCCCTTACGCGTACCAATCCGGTCAATGATGCGTCCGCTAATAGCATACATAACGGTGTAACTGAAAACAAACAAGGCAGTAATGTTTGCGTAATCAACATCCGTCCAATGCAATTCTTTTTGGATGGTTGGTGCTAAGATGGCCAGTGTATTTCGGTCGATATAATTCAACGCGGAAGCAAAGCAAAGCAATGCTGCCATCTTCCACCTCAAATTGTTATTGTTCAATAGTCCCATTTATTTTTTTTCAGTTGGCTATTTTTGTTTGATGATACCAACACCATCGGCAATGATATGTCCGTCTGCCTTTTCATTTGAAATGGTGAAAGTTGCTGGCTTTCCTTTTTCAAAATAAAATTCACCTAAGCTGGTAGAAAATCCAAGGTTATCTCCCTTGCGGAAATTCCAATTCATCTTTTCAGTTCCCTTGGCATGCACAATGGTTATTGTTGCATTAGACGCCGCCTTTTCATCAGGAAAGTACATGATGCATACTTTGTACAATCCTGGTTCACTGATCTCCAGTTGATAGGTGCATGAAGCGGCTTGATCAGAAGCAGCTTGCTGACAGTCATAATTGAAAAGGTTTCTCAATCCCGCAATTCTTTTGGGTTGCCACTTGCCATCATAGCGGATCAGTCGCTTGTCAGATGATGTGATCACTGCACCGATATTTCTTAGTTGTTCAGGATAGATACAATGTGAGGCAGATCCTTTGGGACCAACTTCCTGGGGCATAAATGGCAGTATTTTTGTTTTTGAAGCCAGGTTATTTTCTAAAACAAGATTCCAGTTTCCCATGATAGGCTTGATCTCTCTGTCTCCCGCATTGTAAATCACATTGTTGGCCACCGTAGTATGGCTGGTGGCCCAATCCAGAAAGACCCCATTTGCAAGGGTTCGGCGGGGTTTACTTTCAGGCAACTGCTCATATCCCCAGATATCATAAAGATAATTGTTCATGATAAAATTGGGTGCAGCCAAACGATTCATGGTTGCAAAATGAATGGCAGCACCATCAATGGTGGTTTGCATGCAATCATGAATTTCATTGAACTCAACAACATTACCACCCTGGTTCCTGAACATAAAAATTCCGTTTCGGGACAGATCCCGAAAATGATTGTGGGCGATATAATTACCAGGCAACATCGCCATAGAAGCTGGTCTTGAGTCGATATGAACCCCACCACCATAATACCTGACCTTACCACAATGTTCAACCGTGTTACGGGTGATGCGATTCGTTATAGGAAATACACTTGATGCTTTTTCGCCAGGGGTATAGATCTTGGTATCATCCATATAAGACAAGCGGGATCCAGTTAAAAGCACACCACCTCCTCCTGAGTTTGTAACAGTGTTATGATCAAAAATATTATTTCGACTGTCCAGATGCAGCCATAAAGCATACCCGCCAATG
>Ga0102923_1000632_pt1 | contig 9936 bp, 11 predicted proteins | sample Colrivmeta156902_FD_78206 | JGI IMG/M metagenome (GOLD analysis project Ga0102923, IMG submission 78206) | Estuarine microbial communities from the Columbia River estuary - metaG 1569-02 | ecosystem: Environmental > Aquatic > Marine > Intertidal zone > Estuary | place: USA: Columbia River Estuary...
ACCTTACTAAATCGTCTCTTGTTATTAATAATGCTTCTGCCATTATCTTGGGTTTATAAATCCTCGGTTCGGCATATCGATTGGTCGAGTGCTTACGAGTGCATTGTTTTTAATTTTATATCCAAATTTTTCCGCTTTTGCTACGGCTATTTGTTTTGCTTTAGGACTATTAACGTCTATTCCGAAGCGTGAATCGAACTGCGCGTAAACTTGTTTATTCCATCGGTGGTGGCAATTAGCACCCCCTTTGTATAACCATATATCGTAAGTTAAATTCCCGCCTTTACCGAAACCGATTGTTCTTCCTTCAGCGTTGGTGTAGAATCCATTAACTACTGATTTACTCATTCGTAAAATATCTTCTTTACGATAAATCTTCTTTGCGCTTTTCATTAACTTACAAAATGGACGCGTCTTACCACTTTTTCCGCCGTCTTCGCCTTCGTAAACATAACGAGTTATAAACTTAACCCCGTCGATAACTTCGTCTTGTTCGGACTTTGCGTTAGGAAAAGCCATTCCCGTATTAACCAATTCTACTAATCGACTAAACAAAGATTTTTCGCCTTTAAGGGTTTTGTTTTCTTCTTCGTCCGTGTCGTAGTCAACGGGTGCTTCGTCTATTAATAGCCAATCTTCTTGGGGTTGTTCTCCAAATTCTTGTAAGGCTAACGCGATTTGTTCTTCAACACTTTGGGACTTGAGCTCAGTTGCATCCGCTCCCGTTTCTTCGGTTACTTGTTCTTCGGTTTGTGCGTTTTCTAAATCAGTAAATTCAAGTGGTTTAAGAGTTCTAAAGAATAATTTTAACGCAATTCCGTTAAACGCTAACACCTTATCAAACGCTTCTAAGATTTCATCTTGAAACGGCTTAATAATCATATTGTTAAATAGGATAAACGAGTTTTGCAATTCATCTGCGTTAGAACTAAATCCGTTAGACGAAGCAATACCAAAAAGTAATGGACTTGTTACGTTATGACCAAGCATTATTTTACGTAAACATTCTTCCGATAAATAAGTGTAATGGTCTGGTGCGTCGTTTAATGGAATATCGTCAACGGTTGTTTTTGATTCTTGGTTAGAATTGAACGCTACGATAACTTTTTGACCTTTAGAACCAGTTAATTTTCCTAGAACTTTTTGAGAAATTAAATCTTGTTGTTCTTCTGAAGGAACTCCATTATTAAAGTTAACTACTTTCGTTCCACTGAATCCGTTTTGAACTTCATTAATTAAATAGTCGCTTACTTCTTCTTCAAGAACGGCATAGGGAATTGCGCCTTGGTAGTCGGGAAAACTATAATATTTCATCGAAGGCGAATAAGGCTTAACAAATAAGATTTCAATTTTCTCTTTTGAGTAGCCAAACGCAGGAATTCGCATCGGTGGGAACTTACGTACTTCCTTCCAATTATCAGAATAATAATACCCCGTTATTTCGCCTTTATCGTTGCATTTTTCAGCGCGTAAAAGATTCACGGGTATATGATAAGCCTTTAAAATTTTATCGTGCTTTTCATTGTAATGAATCTGCATTGCAAATTGACCAAATAACTTACGATCAAATACCATTTTACGAACGCAATCCGAACTAAACAAGGTCATCATTTGAGCGTATTCGTTAGGTTTACGCGAAGCATCTAAGGCGCTTAAACCTTTGCCATATATCAAACGAGTAACGTTATTTATAATCGCTCCATTTGTTGTTGAGTTTGTATATCTATCTACAAGATAATCAAAGTAATCGTCATTTTCACCCCAACCTACCCAAGCATCGCGGGTATTTTCTTGAAGTACGGGTTGTTGGTATTCTGCTAATTGTAAAACGTGAACGTTATTCATACATTATAAAGTCGTTAGTTGTTTGGTTACTTATATATTGCCCGTCGTTAACCGAGAATGTGTCTATCGGTTGGTTCGTGCAAAACATACGCTCTTTTAATAGTATATTTCCTAATGCGTCTTTAATAACAACCCAATAAAATTGGTTTTCTTCAGTGGGTAAAATTCCGCTAAAATCATATACATAATCCCCCGCCGTAAACGTTCCTGCAACTACTTGAGTCGTATTCGTGTTTTCGCCCGTTAATTCCAAGGTTGCGGGAGTTCCGTAACGTGGAATAAAGTTAAATGTTTGGCTTACGTTAGATTCGTTAACTACTATCATATTTATATAACTCCTATTCCGTGTTTTTGTGCATAAAAAAAGGGGTGTTTCCACCCCCTTAACGTTATGAAACAAAGTTCTTAGTTAGTAACTACCGTAGGGTTACCCAATAAAGCAACTAATGCAGGTTCGTCGCTACAATCTAGGAAATTGGCAGGAACTGCCTCTTGCCCCGTGAAAGTAAGTTGATAACCATTGTAGTCCCCCAACTGCGTTCCGCTATTGATAGAACCCGCAGTAACATCCATTCCGCGAACTAATCCCGCAATAAAGAATTGGTTAGCGTTTGTTTGAACGATAATGTTCGGACGTCCGTAAGCCAATAACTTAACTTGCTTGTGAGCAATCGCATCTTGTCTTTTTAATTGTACCGTTAACACTTGTTCGAAGAATGTAGTTCCGTTATCACGTGAACTTGTAATCGTAGTGTCAAAAGTGTTAGCACCTTTTAATTCAAATTTGTAAATTGAACTTAAAGCGGGTAAAGAAATACCCGTAATTACGTCTTCTAAGCCTGGCGCAATGTCGTAAGTAACATCGGTATAAGGGTCGTAAAGTCCGTAGTTAAGAACATAAATAGCTTGGATTCCCGAAATTGAATCCTTACATTGCTCTAATCTTCCGTGTGAAATATCGCAGCTCATTTTATTTTATTTTTTTAATGTTTAACAAAAAAAGGGTGGCAGTTTAATCCACCACCCCTTTATATTTTGGTTAGGTTGATTATCCGTAAATTACGATGTCTTCAATAACTCCGTACTGAGTACCTGCCGCCATTCGCATAACTACACGAACGTTGTCATCTCCTAAAGTAGCGCTTGTATCAATTACTCTAACTTCTTGAGTGTCGCTTAACAAAGAACAACCGAAATACAAGTTAGAAGTAGTTGTAGCCATCATTGAAGAAGTTGGTAATCCGTTAGCCATAAATAATGGAAGACCATTAAATGTAACCATTCCGTTGTTATACCACATTGTTCCTTTAGCGTCAACACCACTATTTGAAGTAGCCAATGCAGAGAAACCACCTAATGCAGCAACGTATGCTTTAAGCACGTCTTGAGAAACGTAGATTTTCAAATCCGCTTTTCCGTAAAGAGTAGCAGGAATTGCGTTGTAAACTGATTGTAATGCAGGGATAACGTTACCCGCGTTGATAGCACCACCCGCGATATTTTGAGCGATTGGTAAGTTAGGGTCTGCTTGAGCAGTTGTAAACAACCCGTCAAATTGTCCACTTACTGCGGAAGAACCTTGCCAAATAGAAATCTCGTTAGCAGCGGCTACTTTTTCAGCAGCGTAAGCGATTAAATAATCAGAAAAAGATTTAGGTAAAGTGTCGAAAGAAGAATATCCCATTTCGATAGATTGCCAAGTTGAGTGAAATTCTGATTTACAAAAAGTCATATTCACTTGAAGGTCTTTAACTTGAAGTACACGCTCGGTTAAGTCAACCGTTCCAACAGGAGTAAAGTCGCAAGATGCGTCCTTCAAAAAATCCGTTGTCTCAAGTCGTTGAATAACTGCCTTGTATTTCACATTAGGCATAACGGTAACACCGCCGCCTTCGATTGTTGGTGCGCTTAATAAAGCCGCAGATACGTACTTACCTGCCCATTGACCAGCGTAAGAAGTAGTAATTGTTGGATTAGCCATTTTTTTTTAATTTAATTATTTATACATTTTGTTAAGTACGGAATCCATAATTCCGCGTGGTGCTTTTTTACCGATTTTAGTGAACTCGGTTTTAGCTTCATTCTCGGGGTTAAAAGAAATTGGAGCGGGTGTTTCCATAAGTTCGGTTGCTTCTAATGCAACTTCGTCAACTTTGGTTAACTTCGCTAACTCAACTTTTAACGCTTCGTTTTCTTCTTTAAGTTTTTCCATTTCGCTAAAGAATGTTTCTTTAACGATCGATTCGATAGTTTTTTTAGGAGTAGATACAGGAGCGCTCATTTCTTCTTCGGGCATCGGCTCGGTAGTTTCTTCTTTTACTTCTTCTTCAACTTCTTCTACTTCTTCTTCCTTTTCTTTAACTTCGGAAATAATACCTTCTTCAACGATAACAAGAATTCTTCCGTCTTCTAATTCGTATTCTCCAACGGGAACGGCTATCTTTTGTTCGTCTTCAGTTACGACAAAAACTTCTTTTCCTGCCTCAAACGAATCCGCTTCGATTTTGGTAACTCCATCGCCCATAAGCATTTGTTCTAACTTAATTTCGTTAGATAACAACGCTTTGATTTTTTCAAGTAGTGTGCTATTTTTCATTTGTGTTTATTTAGATATTTACTTTATTAGACGTTAATTTTTTATTGTATGCGTCTATCTCTTTTATAGCTATTGAAATAGTTTCTTTTTTGTTTTTAATTACGTTAGACGGCTCAACTCCTAAATCTTTAGACATTTGCTCAATTTCTTGATAAATTGCATTTGCTCTTAAAAATTTTTGTCCCGCTTGATTTAATACATTTTGAATTGACTTAGCTAATTCATTGTAATTGATTATATTTGTTTCTGCCTTTGCTTGCATATCTAATGCTTCATTATATGCTTTTTCAAAATCAGTTACTATGCTCAACTCAACTTCGTGTGTACCTAACTCAACTTTTTTAGCTTGGATTTCGTCCGCCTTGTTGATTTTGTCTAAAATTGTTTTCATATTATTATAATTAAAGGTTAAAAGTTTTGTTGCATTTTGTTACGGCTTCGGATACCAAAGCGGGGGTGGTGGAACGGGGTTCGGTGGCGTTACGTCGCTTCCGATTCCTTGGTTTTGTAGTTCGCCAGTGCAACACTTTGAGTTATAGGTATTGTCTTTGCATAAACAACCACGCTTACCACCACGTGGACTATTTCTTATTTCTTGTCTTCTTGCTTTCATCCTTGACCGCGATTTAGTTTTTTATAATTCTTTGACGTTTTAAGTTGGCTCGTTTTTGATTTAGCGTGTACGTTAGGACGCTTAATCTTCGGCTTTTGAACGTGGTTAGAAGTTGCAACTTGTTTAGCCATTTATAACTTTACATTTTTAGGAGAAACACTTTTACTATAACTCAAAAGGTCTTCTATTCTTTTCATTGTTGAGTCAATATTTTTAGGATAATCAAACCCTAATTCCGACGCTTTGTTAACTATTTCCGTATATGCTTTTGTGGTTCTATTGTAGCCTGCATTAATATCTTCAATTCGTATTTGTATAGTTTTCAAATTAGTTTCCAAAGATTTCTTTTGGTTTTCTAAATCATTTTTTAATTTAAAGTATTGATTTAATTTACCTTCTAATTCCGAACCTTCTTTTTTTAGTAAATCTCCATTAACTATCGTTTTATTTGCTGCTTCCGTAAAATCGCTAATTACACTTAAATTAACTTCGTGTTTTTCTAGATTTGTTTTTTCGATTGCTTCGATTTTTCCTAACTTGTTTAGGATTGTGTTTAGATTGCTCATTTTATTTATTTTTAATTTGTTCTAATTTACGTTGCGCCCATTCTATACCTTCGTCTCCACCCCAAGCTAACCAAGCCAACCTTCCGCAACCGTCTCCCAATTCTTTTTTAGAGTTTTGTCGGTGGCGTTCAAAACTTGCCATTCGTGAAATCGTTTCTTCCGAAATCGGTTCGTTATTTGCTAATTGATTAGCGCGTTGTTTTCCCGTTGCTTCTAGACAATCCCCCCAACCATTTTCTTCGGCGTATCTAATTGCGATCTTTGCGTTTTCAATTGCTTGTTTAGGGTAGTCCGTGTAAGATTCTAATTCGATTCCAAGTAATTTTTTAAGTTCCATTATTACCTCGGTGGCTTCGTCTTCTTCGCTACTCATTTCGAATTTATCAGCGAAGTAACCTTCTATCGAGAATCCTTTTACTTTGCCTTCTTTAACATCGTTCCAAACTTCGTCGTTGTTTACTTTCATCGAAATCATCCAAGTTCCTTTAGGAAGTGAGAATCCGTAAAGGTTTGATTTGTCCTTCTTTTCGTCTTCGATTATCCAAGATTCAACCACGCTTAAACCTTTGAGTTTTTTTTCGTGTTCGTAGGTAGCGTTGTTTTGATTTGAGCGCATTAAAAACAATTCACTTGCTTTTCGGATAGTATCTTCGGAAAAGTAAATATAGTATTCTTCGTTCTTTGCGTTGCGTCGGTAAATTTGTTTATTTGGAACTAAAGCCGCACCCATAAGAATCCTTTTCTCCGTGTCGATTTCTTTGAGCTCTATTTCGTGTTTATTTAAGGCTACAAAGTTTTCTTCGATTGCAGGAGAATGAACAACGCTTACTGCGTCTATTCCGCTTTGTTCATCGTTATCGTCTATTATCAATTCAATGATTCTCATAACTTAATAATTTAATTTGTTTTAAAGTGTTGCGTTTTGTATTCGGTTACGGTCTAAACTTTGTGCCGTTGTTACTTGTCCGCTCACTACGTAGGCTTGTGTCGGTTGTTGTTGAAGTTGCGCAAGTTGGTTTAGTCCGTTATTGCCTACGACATTAAACGAAGGCGCTTGAGTTCCCCCCGACATTCCACCACCTACCGAACCACCACCACCACTACCACCCGCACCAGTAGAACCACCACCTTCGAACTTTTGTGTAGCAATTTTAGCAACGTTAACTAATCCCGAAGCAATAGCCAACCCCGCCGCAACCGCTCCACGAACGGGAGAAGAAGGGTCGGGAACGGGAGTAAACTGCGATAAATAAGCCGCGTTTGCACTTGTGTAAGTGTCAACCAATGCAGTTGCTATATTTGCCGCTTTTTTAATTGCAAAGGCGCGTTTAGCTTGTTTCTCTGATTTCTTCCCGAACATTTCCGTAATGTCCGAAATAATACTTAGTCCTTCTTTTGCAAAACCCGCATTTCTTTGGATTGCTTCTTGTCTTCGCGCTTTATCTTCGTCGTCGAATTTCTTGTTAGTATCGGCAATTTGTTTGCCATACTTTTCTTCCATTAACGCTTTTTGCTTTTGGTATTCTTCTTCGCTTATTGCTTTAGCGTCTAACTGATTATTCAAAGCAAGTAATTCAGAATCGTAAGCCAGGTCGATAACCTCAAGTTCTTTAGCGCGTCCGTCTTTCATTCCGTCTATTCGTAATTGACGGGCGTTCTTTTCTACTTCATACGCCGCCATATCCGCTTCGCGCATTTTTTGTAAAAGTTCCGCATCTTTTTCGGCTTGTGCTTGTTTTTCTAAATCGTTGTATTTTTTGGTTATATCTATTTGGTCTTGTTGGTATTTCTTAGTTAACTCCGTTGTATCTTGTCCCGCCTTATCCGCTAAGGCGCTCATTTCGTCGTATTTATTCGCAAGTTCTTGGAGTTCTTTTTCTTTAGCATCGGTTATTTTTGCTTGTCTTTCAGCTTCAAGTGCGTTTAAATATTCAGTCATTGACATATCCGCTTCTTTTTGGTCTTTAGCTTGCGAAGTCGTAGAACCTTTTTTCAAGTCGCGTATTTCTAATTCAGCGCCTGCAATTTCGCTTTTAGTTTTTGCCAACCCTTTTTTCATTTCTTTAATAGCCGCGTCTGATTCTTTTGCTATTCCTTCGGGGTCAAAAACCATTTTAGATAATCCGTCCGCTGCGTATTGTCTAAATTCAGTTAAATAACTATTTATAGTTTTATATTTTATTTCATCTGCGCCAACCGCTCGTAATCCTGCGTTTACCGTTAACATAGTGGCGTCAACTAATCCGCCTAAAATTCTAAACGGAATCATTATAGCCTCTATCTGCAAAGTAAGATAACCTTCTACCAAACTTTTATTTCGCTTAGCCGCGTCTACTTCTAATTTCTTTTTCTTTTCAGCTAACGCAATTTCTTCTTCTTCTTCTTTGGCTAAAACTTTTAATTTACCTTGTCGGATTTTTAAAATATCTTCTTCAGATTTTCCTTGAAGTCGTAGCGAGTTTTCTTGAAGGTCTAATAATTCTACTTCGCTTTGTGCGTTTTCGACTTGTTGATGCGATAACGCTAAATTCTTTTCGAATTCTGCGCTTACTCCACCAACTGCGGCTTTAATATCGTCCCAGTAAGCGACTACCGTACCAAGTGCAATTACAAGCAAACCGATTCCCGTTGCGGCAAGTGCGCCTTTAACTCCATTTAATGAGACCTTAGCCGTTGCGCTCATTGCCTTAAATGATACACCCGTAGCGACGTTTGCAGCCGCCTGTGCTTCGGTAGCGGCTATGTTTGCAGCTGTTGACGCAGTTTGTTCGGCAGTTGCCACGGCATCCGCTTCTTTCGTTACAACCAATACGCCTAATTTTACTAAAGCATCTTTTACAACCGTACCTAATTGCTTAAATGAATCTTTGGCTTCCATTAAACCTTGGAAACCTTGAGACAAAGCCATAGCGCTTTGAACCTTTAACATAGTTTCTTCAACCGCTGCTGATTCCACGCCTACTAATCCCATAGCGCCTTGAACCGCGGAAAAGCCGTCAAGAACTCCACCAAATGACTTGCTTAATGCATCAAATTTAGCGTCGGGATTAAACGAGTTTACTAAATCGTTAGTAAATCCAATTTGGTCTTTTAATTCCGCGGCGGCTTTAGCGGCTGCGATCGCTTCGTCAGAAGTTTCTCCGTATGCTGCGGAAACCTTTTGAAGTTCTACAACGGCTTCTTTATATTGCGCTTTTAAACTTTTTGAGTTATCTTGAATCTCTAATTCAATAGTTCTTTTTTCTGCCATTTCTCTTTTGTCTTTGTATTTTAAACTCCCTAATCGCTTGTTTGTAGTTCGCAACCACACCCGTGTGTAGTTGGTATTTACCTTTTGCGATTTCAATATATTCGTGTTCGCCTACGAAATCCGCTACTTGTAAAAGGCTTACTATTTGATTTATATAACTCATATTCTTAAAATTACGATTTCGCTATATTCAACATTTCCGTTTTGATAAACGTATTCACAACGCACGTTAATTACATCGTTTCTTCCTTCGGTTTCTAATTGTACACCCGCTTCGGTTACTCTTAAATTACTATCTTCGGTTGCTCGGTCTTTATCCCCAATTACGGGCGGCAAACTTATTCTAATCGTTTGAGATGAACTTATAGAAGTTGGGTTTATAATTACTCCCGTATTTCCCGAAGTAAAGTTAACTAAGGTTGCGAAATTTGGCAACGTAATTGGAACGGTTACTTCTTCTTGTGCTTCGCCCGTTTGAATAACTCTAATCGGTAAGATTGGCATAAAATCGTTTAGTAGTTGGAAGGTAGTTTCTCCCGTTACTAAGTTCGTTTTCATTTCGTTAATTAGGTAGCGCTTGTCTCGAATTATTAAACGATCATTTAACTGCAATCCCGTAAGAATTGAGACGGGTAAATTCGCCTTAATACTTGTTAGCCTATTTTTAGGGTTGAACAAGTTGGTCAAGTAAGGAAAATAATAAGTAGCGAATATGCTTTGTTGAATCGGAGTTAACCAATAAGAAGAAGTTTCGGGCGCAAAGTTTAACGAGTAGTTTATTCCGTTATCGGTTAGGTCTTGTCCGAACATCGTATAATCATACGTCGTATACAAAGAACTTCCGTCGGTAAAATGTATATGGTTTGCTAAAGTTACCCCTCCGTATCTATAAAGTAAACACGGCTTCGGTATATAAGGCGCGTATGCCTGGTCTAACGAATAACCAACTTGTAATCCAGTTGGAACTCCCGAATGTGTAAATTGATTAAATAAAATATTCTCGAACGGAACTTCTATTGTGAATTCGCCCCCATCGTATGGGTATTGATATTCCGTGTTTCCATAT
>Ga0102923_1000635_pt1 | contig 9926 bp, 7 predicted proteins | sample Colrivmeta156902_FD_78206 | JGI IMG/M metagenome (GOLD analysis project Ga0102923, IMG submission 78206) | Estuarine microbial communities from the Columbia River estuary - metaG 1569-02 | ecosystem: Environmental > Aquatic > Marine > Intertidal zone > Estuary | place: USA: Columbia River Estuary...
ACAACAAATGCGGATGCACAAGCAAAAAATAATCCTACACAGATGTTGAATAAGTTTTTGGATAAGGGTAAGCAATTTACTAGGGTAAGCGTAAATATGAAAGACATTGGTAGTGCCGCATTGCCTGTTTTCTTGAAAAAAGTAGATAGTGCCACTAAGGTTATTTTTGATTCTAGCAAATACAATATTGTGATCACAGGAAGTAGTGTAACATTTTTAGAAGGCAGTAATTTTATTATAAAAGGGTTAGGCGAATCTATATTCTGGGCATTCTTATTAATTGCCTTATGTATGATTTTCTTATTCCGATCTTTCCCCATACTAATGTGTTCATTAATACCCAATTTGGTACCCTTATTAATAACGGCGGGGATGATGGGGTGGTTAGGTATTTCACTAAAACCATCGACTGTATTGGTTTTTAGTGTTGCCCTGGGAATTGCTATTGATGTAACCATCCGGTTTTTAGTAAACTATAAACAAGAGTTACCCCATTTAAACAACCAAGTGAATATTACCTTGGTTCAAACTATAAAGCATACAGGAATTAGTATTATATATACTTCCTTGGTATTGGTGGCTGGGTTTGTTATTTTTTGCTTCAGTGATTTTGGTGGAACCAAAGCCTTAGGTTGGCTAACATCCTTAACACTTGTAGTAAGTACTTTAACAAACTTAATATTGTTACCGGCCTTGATAAAAACATTTATTAAGCAAGGAAAATAACGTTGTGCCCTTATTTAAGTATGCTTGCTAATTTGTCTTGCAAAGCTTGTCCTCTTAGTTCCTTAGCAATAATAATACCGTTGGTGTCTATCAATACATTGTATGGTATGCCGCTAAATTGATAGGTACTTATAACGGTACTTTCCCATTTTTTTAAATCGCTGATATGTTGCCAATTTAATTTGTCAGCAATTATTGCAGCCTGCCAATCGGCTTTATTGTCGTCCAAGGATACGCCTAGCACCGTAAATTTTTTATTCTTATATTTCTCAAAGGCACTCACCACATTTGGATTTTCAGCTCTGCAAGGACCACACCAGCTTGCCCAAAAATCCACTAATACATATTGCCCCTTTAAACTACTTAATGTAATTATTTTTCCCGTTGCATCCGACATAGCTATCTCTGGTGCAGGTTGTCCAATAGACAATGAGGTTGATGTTGTATTCGCTTGTATTTGATTGGTTAAAGTAGCTACAAATTTTGCCAACAAAGCTGATTTTGTTTTTTCTGCTGCAGCTTTTGCGAACGCCAACACCTGAGAAGTTTCCATGGAACGAAGGCTTACTCCTAAAATATATTGGATGACAATAGGATTATCGTTTTCAGTCAAAGATTTTTGAATAAAATTATTGATATCGGTAATTTTCAAAAACTGTTCTTTTTGAGTTTGATCAATCGTTGCAGGATCTCCGTTTGTCTTTTGTAATCCTTGTAGTTTATCTACGGTTGCAAAGAATGATTCGTCTTTGATTCTGTATGCTTTAAGGAATTGATTCAAAGCTTCACTTCCTTTTGACCCTTTAATAGTATAGGATTCATAGTTATTAGGATCTGCGTTCACTTGAATATTATTCTCATCATTGATGAGTAGTATTTCAAACCCATTTTCATATTCATTTTCAATGGCTAAACGATATAAGCCTTCTTCTTTTGCTAAAAAACTAAAATTAAATTTTCCATCCTCATTTAATGTAATTGTATCTAAAGTAACATTCGCGCCATTTTCAAACTTGAGTTCTTGTAAAATTAGTTTTTGTTTACCAGCATTTTGAATGTTGCCAGTAATAGAATATCGGGCTTCTGTATTTTTTTGCTTACAAGACATGAAGGCTACGATACTAATTAAAACCACGAATAAAATATTATTACGATTCATATTTGAAATTTAAGATGATAATTTTTGTTCTAATAGTTGAGTTGTTTTTTTAGGATCAGCCGTACCCTTGCTTTTCTTTTTGACTTCACCCATAAATAATCCAATTAATCCCTTTTTTCCTTTCTTATATTCAGCTACTTTTTCTGGATTTGCGCTTAGTACTTCTTCAATCCAATTTGCAATGGATTCGCTGGATTGCGTTTGAATTAAATTATTTGCCTTAGCATATTTGCTGGGTGATTGGGGCTGTTCCATGATGGCTTTAAACACTTTATTGCTAGCCACCGAAAAATTGAGTTGCCCCGCTTCCACTAAATTAAAAAGTTCCACTAAATAAGGTAGGGAGCCCTCTATATCCGAATACCCTAACTGTGTTTCATTTAAATAGGCTCGGATAGGACCAATCATCCAATTAGCTGCTGCTTTATAATGCTTTGTTTGTTGAGTGAGTTTGATAAAAAAATCAGCTTCTCCTTTATGCTCGCACAATTGTTCGGTATCGTATGCCGACAATCCAAATGCTACTTTCCATGCTGCTTTTAATTCGTTTGGTAAACTTGGTAAGGCTGCTTTGATGGAGGCAATGTATTCATTGGTCAAATGAAAAGGGGCTAAATCAGGATCGGGGAAATATCTATAATCATTGGCGTCTTCCTTGTCACGTATCGAAAATGTTGTGTCATTGCTTGCATCAAAGCTCCTGGTTTGCTGAATAATATTGCCACCCGTTTCTATTAATTGAATGAGTCGCTCAATTTCAAATTCTATTGCTTTTTTAATATTACGGATAGAGTTTAAATTCTTTACTTCTACCCTGGTGCCTAAAACAGGGTCACCTTTTAATCGAACCGAGATATTGGCATCACATCTTAAGCTACCTTCTTCCATATTCCCATCACAAACGTCCAGCCAACGAACTAGCTTACGCACTTCTGTTACAAATAAAAATGCATCTTCCGCGGAATATATGCATGGCTCAGTGACTAGTTCAATTAAAGGGGTACCAGCACGATTAAGGTCAATGAAAGTATCGTTAGGGGAAATATCATGAATGCTTTTGCCAGCATCTTCCTCTAAATGAATTCTATTTAATTGTATATTTTTTTCACCCTCCGCTGTATTGATGACAATATTGCCACCTACACAAATTGGAGTGGTGTGTTGAGAAATTTGATATCCTTTTGGTAAGTCGGGGTAGAAATAGTTTTTACGCGCAAAATAGTTTTCCTGTGCAATGTCACATCCGCAAGCCAATCCCATTTTTATTGCATATTCTATCGCCTTGGTATTTGTCTTGGGTAAAGTGCCTGGATGACCCAATGTGATTGGACTTACATGCGAATTAGGGGCTGCTCCAAAACGAGTGGCATCACCGCAAAACAATTTACTTTCGGTAGACAATTGTGCGTGTATTTCAAGACCAATAACTGCTTCGTATTTTCCCATGTTCAACATATTGCAAAAGTACAAGAAAAGGGGCATTTTACCCCATTATCGCAGGGGCATAAAAAAGCCCTCCAATGTCACTAGAGGGCTTTTTTATTAAAATGTTATATATTTTAGATTTCCGCTTTTTATAAATCAGCGGTTTTAAGTTTTTTTGGAATTTTAACTTCAATATTTTTACTCTCTCCACCACGTTGTACTGTGAATTTTAAAGTTTGACCTTCTTTTATGAATTCCCATTTAAGGTCACTCACATCAGTTACTTTTTTATCATCAAACATTACAATAATATCATTTGCTTTAAATCCTGCTTTTTCAGCTGGGGATGCATCGTTTACACTTTTCACTTTTACACCCTCGCCGGTTTCAAGATCTTCAATGGAGATGCCTAATTTTGGTTTTCTATTAAATTGACCTGTTAAACCGTCTAAGCTTCGTAATTCTGGCATTTCAAAATTAAAATCTTGATCTGGGCTAATTTTAAAACCTCTTCGCAAATTATTAGGCATCATACCATTTGGTGCGTTGAAATAGATATTATTATTTGATGCAACATTTTTATTCTTTTCTAAAACAGCAGTTGTCTTCTTTTCCTTCCCCTCTCTTAAATATGTAATGTTTACTTTTTCTTCTGGTTTAAATTCGCCTACGGCTTCGTATAATGTGTTAGGGCCATCAATTATTTTATCGTTTAATTTTGTAATGATATCTTTTTCTTTTAATCCTGCTTTTTGAGCGGGACTCGCATCAGAAACTGAATTGATAATGGCACCCTTTGTATTTTCTGCTGCTTCGGTCATGACCCCTAGGAAGGCAGGATTCATTGGAGGTGGGGGAGGCGGCGGTGGAGGGGCTATCATGTCTTCAGCTCCCAATTCAATTTCTTCTAATTCAATATTATTGCTTCTACCACTGTCGCTATTTATGATGATGGTTTCTCCACCTTTATCTCCTTTCGTAATGATCACTTTCCCTCTTCTAATAATTCTCGGATCATTTTTATCAGCGGGCACTCCATTAATAGTAACTTGGTCACCATTTATCACAACCGTCATGTTTTCAGTACTTTCTAATTTTCCTGCCTTTGCTTTTTTCTTAGAAGTAATTTCAATAACACCATTACTACCTTGCTCGCCATACTTATCTTTAGCCAACTTGCCTTTCAATACGTTTACGGATTGAATATCATTGGGGGACATGCTATTCAATTTTGATTGATCTGTTACCACACCATCAACCACCACCATTGGTTTTGTAGTGTCTTTACTATCTTTTCTAATTACCACTTCTTGTGCATTTAGCGTGCATTGCATTATGACAAGTAGGCTCATTCCCAGCATTATTTTTTTCATAGATAAAATTTATACGAATTAATTGGTAGGGCAAATGTATGAAAATATTTTAACTACGAATTAATTCGCAAATGTTAATTTTCTAAAAAAATTGGGGCATCAAAAAAGGCCTTAAACTTCAAAATGAAAATTTAAGGCCTTGATTATCAAATAATTATATTAAAAATACTCTTACGCAATCATATTTTTAATGATATCCAGTACTTTATCTAATTGTGTTGCATCCTGACCACCTGCTGTGGCCAGTGTTTTTTGACCACCACCACCCCCTTTAATAAGCGGCGCTATTTTCTCTTTAATGATTGTAGGGGCCTGCCAGCTTTTACTAGACACTAAGTCTTCGCTAATGGATAATGCGATATTCGCTTTACCCCCTGATTCGGCAGTCAATATAACCACCGATGTTGTATGTAACGCACCAAGTTGCTGTGCTAGTTTTTTTAAATTTTCGGAATTGCTCATTTTTAAATGAACACCCATGAAATGAATATTGTTAATATTTACAAATGATTGTTGATGGGTTTCAAATAATTCATTTACTAACAGTGCCTCTTGGCTCTCTAATTTCTTGCTCAATTCTTTTTGGCTCACCTGAAGTGCAGCAATAGTATCATTCAATACATCTACGCTTGAGATTTCATTCCATTCAGGTGCTATGAACTGAGTATTTATTTTTGCAGCAATACCTGCGCAAGCTTCTGTTAACTGTATAATTTGCTTATGCAGTTTTTCATTTACTTGTGTTAAGTATTTTGAAGCAGCCGCACCTACCACCGCTTCAACTCTTCTAACACCCGCTGCTACAGAAGCCTCTGCTTTTAAAATAAAGTTTCCAATTTCTCCGGTATCACCCACATGGGTACCCCCACACAATTCAATAGAGTAGGCGGGGTCCATAATCACCACCCGTACTTTATCGCCATATTTTTCACCAAACAAAGCCATAGCACCTAAAGCAATGGCTTCGTCTTTACTCATCTCATTGATGACTACAGGTACGTTTTCTTTAATTTTTTCATTCACAATTTTTTCTACAGAGGCAATTTCGGTATCTGTCATTTTTGCGAAATGAGAAAAGTCAAAACGTAATTGTTCGGCATTTACCAAGCTTCCTTTTTGTGCTACATGGTGTCCCAATACGCTTCTTAATGCAGCATGTAATAAATGTGTTGCAGAGTGATGCTTGGTGGTATTCGCTCTTAGGGTTTCATCTACATTCGCTTTCACTTTAGTCCCGATAGTTTTAGGTAAGCTATCGGTAAAATGAATGAATAAATTATTTTCCTTTTTAGTATCCGTAACAGCAATCACAGAACCATCTTCAAAAGTGAATGTTCCTTTGTCACCCACCTGACCTCCACTTTCTGCATAAAATGGAGTGGTCGCTAAAATCCACTGATAACCTTCTTTTCCTTTGGCTTTTACATTTCTATATTTGACGATATTGGTATCGGCCTGTGTTTGCGTATAGCCCATAAATTGAGTTGGCAAATCTTCGCCCACTAAAATCCAATCTCCAGTATCTATTACAGTAGCAGCTCTGCTTCGATTTTTTTGTTGTTGCATTTCATTTTCAAAACCAGCTTCGTCTACTTCTAATTCATTTTCACTTCCAATCAATCGGGTTAAGTCAACAGGAAATCCAAAAGTGTCAAATAATTCAAATACTAACTTGCCTTCAATGCTTGAACCCTTTTTATGTGACCCAATAATATCATCCATTCTTTTAAGTCCTTTTTCCAAGGTTCTTAAAAATCCTTCTTCCTCCTCTTTTACCACTTTACTTACAAATTCTAATTGCGCATTTAATTCTGGGAATACATTTTCAAATTGTTTTGCAAGGGTTGGCATTAATTGATGTAACAAAGGATGCTTATAATCCAAATAGGAATAATAATATCTTACTGCTCTTCTTAATATTCTTCTAATTACATAACCAGCACCTGTGTTGGAAGGCAATTGACCATCGGCAATAGTGAAGGCAATGGCGCGAATATGATCCGCAATCACTCTAAAAGCGACTGCTTCTTTTGTATCACTAAAATCATAGTGCTTTCCAGTAATTTGTGCAACTAGTTCTATGGTACCTGTGAATACATCGGTATCATAATTGCTTTTCTTTCCTTGAATCACGCGCACTAATCTTTCAAAGCCCATACCGGTATCTACATGCTTGGCAGGTAAGGGTTCTAGGCTACCATCTTTTTTACGATTATATTGTATAAAAACATTGTTCCATATTTCTATCACCTGAGGATGATCCTTATTCACTAAATCTCTTCCCGATATTTGTGCAATTTCTTCCTCCGATCTCATGTCCACATGAATTTCACTACAAGGGCCACAAGGACCTGTGTCACCCATTTCCCAGAAATTATCTTTCTTATTACCGTAAATAATTTTTTCATCAGTCACCCATTTCCTCCATTCTTCTAATGCGATACTAGAGGAAGGTAAATTTTCTGCAGGATCTCCTTCAAATACAGATACATATAAACGGGCAGGATCCAATTTATACACCTTAGTTAATAATTCCCAACTCCATTCAATGGCTTCTGGTTTAAAATAATTTCCAAAACTCCAGTTGCCCAACATTTCAAACATGGTATGATGATAGGTGTCCACACCCACTTCTTCTAAGTCATTGTGCTTTCCGCTAACGCGCAAACATTTTTGGGTATCGGCTATTCTTGGATGTGTAGGCTCCTGATTGCCCAAGAAAAAATCTTTAAATTGATTCATGCCGGCATTGGTAAAAAGTAATGTCGGGTCGTTTTTAATTACAATAGGTGCAGAAGGAACAATGGCATGTCCTTTGGATGCAAAAAAATCTAAAAACTGTTGTCTAATTTCTGAACTGGTCATCATGTATCGGAATTTTAAGCTATTTCTTCCTTAAAAAGCTATATTTGTAAAGTTTTTTAAGGAGCTTCAAAGGTAAGGAAATAGGCTCTTTTTTAATGATTTAGATCCAATAATCAGGCAAGCGAAATGAAGAAAATCAAATATTTCTTTAATACCCACACCCTTCGATTTGAAAAAGCGGAGGTTCCCTTACGTGTGCGCCTTTTAAAAACCTTTGGATTTGTGCTTGCTTCCTTAATCACTGCCATTATTATTGTACTCCTTATTTTTCAGTACGTAGATTCTCCCAAGGAAAAACTATTGCGTCAACAAAATGAATCTTTCAAAGCTAATTATAGTGTTTTGCAAGATCGTGTAAAGCAATTAGAGCTTCAGATGGTTGAATTGGAAAATAGGGACAATGACGTATATCGTTCTATTTTTGAAGCTGACCCCATTCCGGATAGTGCAAGGTTAAAGCAAATGGAAGCGAAGAAGGAAATACTAAGTATTCAAAATTTAACGAGTACGGAATTGACCGATAATATGGCTAGTCAGTTGAACCGACTTAGTTTAAGGGTTGCCTTTCAAGACAGTTCTTATGCAGAGATTAATAATATGGTAAAGAATAAAGAGAAATTATTAAAAGCTATTCCAGCCATACAGCCAATAAGTAATAAGGATTTAAACAGAATTGGAAGTAGTTTTGGTTATAGAACCGATCCTATTTACAAGAATATAAGAATGCACCAAGGCATGGATTTTACAGCGCCATCTGGTACGCCTATTTATGCGACTGCTGATGGAGTGATTGAAGCTGCAGGGTTTAGTCCAGATGGATATGGAAATAAAGTAGTAATTAATCATGGATTTGGATATCAAACCTTATATGGTCATATGATTAAAGTGAATACACAAACTGGTCAGTCTGTTAGCAGAGGACAAGTAATTGGATATGTAGGAAGTACAGGAAAAAGTACCGGCCCGCATTGTCATTATGAGGTCATTAAAAGAGGAACTAAAGTAGATCCCATTTATTATTTCTACAACGACCTTACTCCCGAACAATTTGATCGTATCTTAAAAGCAGCGGCTAACAATAAGCAAAGCTTAGATTAGTGATATTAAATTTCGAAAAGACATAGTAGAATTTAGCTGCTATGATCGGATATAATTTTCCAACCATCTTTTGTTTTTCTAAACACCAGAGTGTATACCCCGTTAAGGTCACCTACCGTTCTCTTTAAAAACCATTTGCCAATAATAAAATAATAATTAGTACCTAATGGTTTCATATTTATAATTTCAAACTTCAATTTACCCATATGACTAGTATCTGGGTAGCCTTGTTTATAATTGGCCAATGTATTTTGATAACCATAAGTAGGCCCTGATTTTCCAATAAAAACAAGACTATCACTTTCTAAATAACCTACCATAAAGGCATCTATATCCCCTTTATTCCAGGCAGTGATTTGATTGTCAAGGATTGCTTGAATGGCTTTGATATTGGCTTGCTCTTGTTCATATACAATGGATATATCGCGCGTGCTTTTAGTTGTATTGGTTATTTGCGCATTCGCAATTTGCGACACCAGGACACCTAATAATAAAAGATATTTTTTCATATTGCTTTTTTGAATTGAGTCAAAAGTTAAGATAAATAAATAAATCTCCCTAATTTGTGGCATGAGTTACAAATTGCAATTAAAGCAAGATATGAAATTAGCCCCCTTGTTAAAGGAGGATAACCATATTTTAAAACGCCGAAAGAACACTGCCATTCGTTTAATAGCTAGTATCATCAGTCAACAATTAAGCACTAAGGTAGCCAAGATTATTTTTGATCGATTTTTAGATTTATATCAAGGAAAGGAACCTTCTTGTGAGCAAGTGATGGCTATGGATCCTACTGTTTTAAGAAGTATTGGTTTGAGTAATGCTAAAGTGGCATATGTAAAAAACGTAGCCCATTTTTTTTTGGATCAAAAAATCACGGACAAGCAATTGTATAAAATGGAACCTGAAGCTGTGATTGAATTGCTTACTCAGATAAAAGGGGTAGGAAGGTGGACGGTAGAAATGTTACTCATGTTTAGTTTAGGACATGAAAATGTTTTCGCCGTGGATGATTTGGGAATTCAACAGGCCATGATTAAACTGTACCATATTAAGTTTGAAACTAAAAAAGAGTTACAGTTAAAAATGCTAAAGCGCGCAGAAAAATGGGTACCCTATAAAACCTATGCCTGTTTGCATTTATGGAAATGGAAGGACACAAAAGCGCCAGTATAGCGCAGATTTTATTAGCATAAATTATTCGGAATTGCTAGCGGCATTCATGACCCCAAATATAGTTCTTGCTAAGCGCTTTAATAGGAGGCTTTATTTAATCGGAG
>Ga0102923_1000639_pt1 | contig 9873 bp, 8 predicted proteins | sample Colrivmeta156902_FD_78206 | JGI IMG/M metagenome (GOLD analysis project Ga0102923, IMG submission 78206) | Estuarine microbial communities from the Columbia River estuary - metaG 1569-02 | ecosystem: Environmental > Aquatic > Marine > Intertidal zone > Estuary | place: USA: Columbia River Estuary...
GGCGGCACTAGAAAATTAGATCAAAACATTACGTTCATATTGCAATAAAGTAGTTTTATATGAAAAAAATATTTATAATTGGTTTAGCTGTTTGCGCTATAAGTTTAGGGGCAAATGCACAAGGCTTCGGAAATTTAAAAGGTAAAAAAACAGCTACAGTTGTTGATACCACAAAAAAAACGGGAAGTCAATCAGTAACACCTGCGGTAACACCAAGTGCTAGCAGTTCTTCCGCAATACAACCTAAGCCAGGTAAAACGTATGATACAACTATTGTTGGTGGCTTTGGTGATGTGGTTCCAAAAAGTCAGCGCCCCGAAACGCTTGCTGACCCTAAAGTAAACCGTTCAAAAAATCCGTTGGAATACGAGCATCTAAGAGAAGATGATTGGTTATACTCCGAATTTATTTGGCGTGAGATTGATGCAAGAGAAAAAATGAATCAATCTTTTATGTACCCTGGTAAAGACAATACCGGAGATCAGCGCTTTTTTTCTATTTTATTAAATTCGATTCAAAATGATAACGTTGCTGCATTTTCTGCAGAAGGAGGAGATGACCGTTTTTCCAAAGAGTTATCTTACGACGAAATCTCTAAAATGATGAAAGGTAAGAAAGATACTATTTTGGTGCAAAATGCTAATTTTCCAAACGTATATGATACAAGCATTATTTTAGATACTAAGTTTGCTCCAAATCCTGATTCTATTTATACATTCCGTTTAAAAGAGCAGTGGATAGTAGACAAAGAAGCGAGTAGACTTTTTTGTAGGATCATTGGTATTGCTCCAGTTGCAAAAATTATGGTTAATGGTAAGTCAACAACCAAAACATTATTTTGGGTATACTATCCTGATTTGCGTAAAAGCCTAAATAAGTACAATGTATACAATCCTAAAAACTACGCTGGGCGTATGACATGGGAAGAGCTTTTTGAAAGTCGTTTCTTCTCTAGTTACATCGTGAAGTCTAGCAATAATAATCCTAACGATAAATCTTTAAGTCAATTATTTAAGAATCCTTTATTTAGATTGTTAGAAGGCGAAAATATTAAAGAAAGAATTTTCAATTACGAACAAGACTTATGGTCTTATTAATTGTAAAACTTAATAATAAAAAAAGGGACTTTTCAAGTCCCTTTTTTTATGGGTTGGCCTCAAAAAATTTTTGAAGCGCGGCTGCTTTTTTGGCACCAATAAGTGCAACAATATTTTGGATAGGTTCTTTTTTAATATTTACTACCGATTTAAATTGGTTAAGCAGTATTTCTCTTGTGGCTGGCCCAATGCCTTCAATATTTTCCAGTGCTGTTGTAAAAGTACCTTTGGACCTTTTGTTTCTATGAAAAGTAATTCCAAAACGGTGCACTTCATCTCTAATGCCTCTTAATAGTTTTAAACTGTCGCTATCCCAGGGTAATTTTAATGACTGACTGTCATTTGCAAAAAAAAGTTCTTCTTCATTTTTAGCAAGACCTACAAGTGTGGTGCTGCCAGTGAGTCCTAGGGCTTCTATGCTTTCAAGTGCTGCGCTTAGCTGCCCCTTGCCGCCGTCAATTACAATGAGCTGTGGCATAGGCTCGCCGGCTTCTTGAACCCTTTTATATCTTCTATACACCACTTCTTTCATGGTGGCGAAATCATTGATGCCTTCAACTGTTTTTACATTAAAATGACGGTAATCTTTTTTGCTTGGCACACCGTCTTTAAAACATACCATGGCCGATACTGGAAAACTACCCTGAAAATTAGAGTTATCAAAACATTCGATATGGGTAGGCGTTTCTTGTAAGTGTAAATAAGATTGAAGTTCGTCCAGTACTAATTTTTTCTCTGATACAGACTTGCCCTCTAATTGTAATATTTTTTTAAGTTGCAGTTCTCTGGTGTAATAGGTAACATTTTTTATTGAGAGATCTAGCAACTTCTTTTTATCACCAAGTTTTGGAACAGTGATCGTAATATTTTTGTCAAAATATTCGATGGGGTAAGGAACAATAATTTCGGTACTAAGGCTATTAAAGTCGGCTCTTATTCTTTCAACAGCAAAGCAAAGTAGTTCGTCTTCGGGCTCATCTAATTTGCCCTCTAATGGAACTGTATGGGTTTGTATGATACTTCCATTTTGAACCATCAGGTAATTGACATAAGCGAGTTTTCCATCTTTAAGTATCGAAAACACGTCTAAATTTGAAAAGTGTTTACCTACCACTACTGATTTTTCTTGGTAGGTAAGTAGTAAATCCATTTTGTATTTTAGTTGTGCCGCTTTTTCGAAATCTAATGCCTCGGCATGTGCTTGCATTTCTTTTTTTAGGTGGTTCATGAGTTGACTCATGTTTCCTTTCAATAAATGTTTCAATTGTTCTAAACTGTCCAGGTAGCTCTCTTCAGTTTGATATGCCACGCATGGGGCCAAGCAGTTTCCTAGATGGTATTCTAGGCAAGGTTTAAACTTTTGCTTGTCAATATTTTCCTGACTTAAATTAAGCTTACAAGTGCGCAGTGGAATAAACTGTTTGATGAAACTTAACACTTCTCTAATGGTTCCCTTAGAAGTAAAAGGACCAAGGTATATCGAGCCATCATTGTATTTTTTCCAAGTAGAAAAAACCCTTGGGAAGCGTTCTTTTTTAATCACCAAGTATGGGTAACCCTTGTCGTCTTTTAATAAAATATTGTAGCGAGGTTTGTACTGCTTAATTAGGGAGTTCTCTAGTAATAATGCATCTTGCTCAGAGTCAACGATGGTAAACTCGATACGGTCAATTTTTTGAACCAACTCAATGGTCTTAAAACTATTTTGATTTTTTGTAAAATACGAGGCAATCCTTTTTTTTAGGCATTTTGCCTTACCTACATAAATGAGTACCCCTTTTGCATCATAGTACTTATAAATGCCTGGGTCTGCGGGTAATTTGTGTGCTATTTGTTGGTACTGTTCCTGAGTCATTTATGGAAGTATAACGCGAACAGTAATTGTTTTGTTGAGTGAAAATCCGTTATTCGTTTCTTTACTAATGGACGTGGTAAAACCTTCATTTGTTTTCCAGCTCAATTGCTCTGTACATGTGGTGTCTTTATTCAGGTATTGTTTTCTTACAAATATTCTTTTTACGACTGAGGTTTGTTCATCCATTAATATGTCAACATTTCTTACTGGAACACCGGTATTGATAGGCGTATAATTGATGTTAAAACTAGCTGTCCCCGCATCTCTAAATACCGATTCTTTGTAATTCTTTTTTTGAACACTATCACTAATGTCTGCGTTGATAAACGACTGAATGACTGGCATTACTTGTGTCACCTGCGTAGTAGTACTATCTTTTTTTGTACCTTCTGTTGTGACAACACTATAAGTCGCGTGCATGCTGTCAAAATATTTTAATTGACTTTGAATATAAGATGCGATAGGGTAAAAGCTGGTGGTGTCGGCTGCTACATTTGCTGGTTCTTTTTTTTCATTTGTATTACTACAGGCGGCAGCTATCACGCAAACAAAACATGCTAGAATTAAAGATTTCATTCCGTAAAATTACTTAAACTGTTTGCTCCAACCTATTCGGAATCCGTAATCAATCAGATTTTCTTTAATTGGATAAGGGTTGTTGTAGGTAGGCAACGTTTGGTATCTGATTTGTGGCCCTAACTGCCAAATGGTATTTCCTTTTTGATAGCTAAATTGAATGCCAGCACTGGTATTGATATTCCACTTGCGCACGTAGTCATTACCGGCAGCATAATTAGCATAATCGGTAGATAGCAAGTAAACATTATTATTGATATTGTATGTGGGCTGTATAGTTGCTTGTGTGTGAATGCCAAATTTCTTAAATCTAAAGAGCTGATAGTCTAGTCCAACTGGCAGGGCAATTTGGTATACTTTATTGTTGAGCTTGGCAGATCTAAAACCAACATTATTAGTATAACTCGACATTACTGAAACTGTTTGAACCCTGCCGCCATTCACTAATGCAAGGGTAGCAGCATTGGCACCTGACTCATAGGTGTCAATCTGGTATTGTCTAATATTAAGTTGAAGTCCGGTTTTGAATTGCAACTTTTTAGTAACCGAATAATTAAGTGTAAATCCAAGTTCTAATCCAATATCAGGTCTGTGTCTAACCGCTTGGTTAAACGTAGGTGTTTGAACCAGTGGAGAATTGATTGGAATGGCAATGAGTGATGGTTGAATTAACTCTTTTACTTTTTGATCGCTTAGCACCCTAAAACTAGCAGAGGGCGTAGCATAAAATTGAACACTATATTTCTTCTTTTTTGCTACAGTCATTGCAGCAGCTTCAATTTCAAAACCATGATTAACCTGGCTATGTATTAGTGCCGGCAAAAGTGAAATATTATTCATTTTATTTGTGCTATCACTGCTTGAAATAGTAGCAGCTGCTTCGACAATTTTATTTTCTTGCGTGACTATATCATCATTTGTGAAAGTGGTATTAGTGGCAATATCATTTATGGTATTCGCATCCGCTACTTTTTTTGTAGGAGCTACTTCAAACACGCGTAAAGGTATTTTTGATGTACGTTGTTCAACTACTGTCACCTTCGGTTTTGAGGCGATCATTTGTGCGCTGGAATGATACGTTGTAAAAGGCTTTTCAAGTGCGTGACTACTATTTTTTGGCTTCAAAATATTATTTGTAAGCGCAATTGGTTCAGATTTTTGTGTAACTATAAAAGTAGAAACAGTTAGTGCAACAAGCACTGTTAACGCAATGATAGTAAGGGCTGGCCATGATCTGTTTCCATGTACTTCGGTTCGTATATTATCCCAAACACGACCAGATGGGTACATCTTGTGCTCGTTTACCTCGTCAAGTATAAACTCCTCAAAAGCATCTAGTTGATTCCTCTTTTCCATATCTACCCGCTTCACGTAATTATTTTTGTATCACCGACAACAACTCAAATTTCTCTTTGGGTGCTTCAATAATTCTTTTCTTAATTAAAATATTTGAAAGCATATTTTTGGCCCTTGTGTATTGGCTTCTGCTTGTGCTTTCTTCAATGTCTAATAAAATACTAATTTCTCTGTGACTATATCCTTCGATTGCAAATAAATTGAGTACTGTTTTGTAACCGATCGGTAATAGTCTAATACATTCAACAACTTGTTTAGATTGCATAATGGAAGCAATGGATTCTTCTTTTACCTCCAAGTTTTCTGCACTCGTTAAATCTAAACTCTCTGTAAATTTCTTGTACTTTTTTAAAAAGTTGATGCTGGTATGCACCATGATGCGTCTAATCCAACCTTCAAATGAACCTTTGTTTTGAAACGTATGTATTTGTGTAAACACCTTAATAAACCCTTCTTGCAGCATATCTTCTGCATCTTCTCTGTTTTGTGCAAACCGGTAGCATACGCTAAGCATTTTTGGGCTATAAAAATTAAATAGCTCCCTTTGTGCAGCAGCGTCGTTGTGTAAGCAACCCGCAATTATAGCTTGCTCGGTCATTGAATGGGGTTAATTGTTGTTCTAATTTAGGTAAAAAAAGGGTAAAAAGAGTATATTTTAAGTATAAATTCATTAATTTAAGGTCCAATTTATACTGTAAACACCCCCACCCAGTTACCATGGAAAGAAATAGACTTACTGAGAACGTCCCTCCGCCAACCACTGGATTGCAGCCTTATGCTGGCAGTTTTGGTGCTCCCGAGCTCAGGCATTTACTAAGACGAACGCTATTTGGTGCCACCAAAGCTGACATGGCTTACTTTTCTGGTAAATCTGTTACGGAGGTTATCAATGAACTTTTGAATCCTACGGCGCCGTTACCGGCGCCTCCGGTTAAAGAATATGTGGTAGCCGCTTCCACACTTGTACCGGATACTAATATTGCGGCGGGAACCACTTGGGTGGGTGATCTTAATAATGACGGAACCATTGCCAGTTACAGACGGGCTTCTTTTAAGAAGTGGTGGGTAGGTAATCTTGTGAATCAAGACCGTAGTATTCGCGAAAAAATGACGCTTTTTTGGCACAATCATTTTGCTACAGAAATGAATGATGTAAGCAATGCGCAATACATATACAAGCACCATCATTTACTGCGCAGTAGCGCGCTTGGTAATTTTAAAACACTTACCAAAAATGTAACGCTGGATCCGGCTATGCTTGTTTATTTGAATGGACAGCTCAATACAGCTGCTGCTCCCGACGAAAACTATGCGCGTGAAATTCAAGAACTTTTTTGTTGTGGCAAAGGGCCAGACTCTTTGTATTCCGAAGCGGATGTTAAAGCAGCTGCTAAAGTATTAACCGGTTGGCGGAACAATGCAACCACGCTGACCGCCTACTTTACAGCTTCTAGGCATGATGCTACCAATAAAACTTTCTCTTCTTTTTATAACAATACAGTAATCACTGGGCGTAATTCTGCTACGGGTGGTGAACAGGAATTAGATGATTTACTCAATATGATTTTTGCTACCCAAGAAGTAGCGAAATACATGTGCAGAAGGCTTTACAGGTGGTTTGTGTATTATGATATTGATGATACCGTAGAGCAAAATATTATTACACCGCTTGCTAATTTATTGAGGTCTAGTAATTATGAAATATTACCGGTACTCGACAAACTTTTAAAAAGTGAACATTTCTTTGATGCATTATCTAGTGGTTGTGTTATTAAAAGTCCAGCAGAATTAGTAATTGGATTTTGTAGAGAATCAGAAATTGCTTTTCAACCAGATACAGATTATTTCACCAATTATGGATTTTATAATTACCTCGTTAGCTGGATGAACAATATGCAACAAAGTATTGGTGATCCGCCCGATGTGAGTGGTTGGAAAGCGTATTACCAAGAACCTCAATTCAATGAAGTTTGGATCAATAGTGATACGCTACCAAAGCGCAATCAGTTCACTGATACTATGGTTGTAAGTGGTTATACTTTTAATAGTAAAAAAATACAACTCGATCCACTTGCATATGCAAGAACATTTTCAAATCCAGGTGATCCTAATCTATTTATTGCTGAGTTAACAGAGCGTTTGTTAGGCCTTGATATTTCTGCTACTTCCAAAGCGCAGCTTAAAAAAGACATTCTATTAAATGGCCAAAGCCTCGATATTTATTGGACGCAGGCATGGGATTTATATATATCAACGCCTACGAATGCTGCCAATACTACATCGGTTCGTACTAAAATACGTGACCTCGTAAAATATTTAATGAACCTAGCCGAGTATCAACTAGCATAAAACATCCCCCCAATGAAACGTAGAGATTTTTTAAAAAATACTGTCCCCGTTGGTGTGGTGATGCCAGCACTAGTGGGTGGATTTTCATTTAAGGCATTTGGTGCAGAAGATCCTATTGCACAGTCATTGTTACTGCCAGCAGCCGTAGAAAATGACCATGTACTAGTTATCATTCAACTCAATGGAGGTAATGATGGATTAAATACGGTCATTCCGCTCGAAAATTTTTCTAATTATGTGAATGTCCGTTCTAATATTTATATTCCTGAAGACAAAGTTTTAAAATTATCAGGCGTCACCAAAGCAGGCCTACACCCCGCTATGACTGGGCTTCAGGCGATGTACAATGATGGAGAATTAAGTATTATACAATCTGTGGGTTATCCGCAACCTAATTTTTCGCACTTCAGAGCTACTGATATTTGGATGAGTGCAAGTGATAGTAATATGGTTGTAAATAGTGGCTGGGCAGGAAGATTTTTGGATGCTGAGTTTCCAAATTTCCCCAACGGCTATCCCAATGCATCCATGACAGATCCACTTGCCATTCAAATTGGATCTGCTACCTCTTTAACTTTTCAAGGCCCTGCGGTGAGTATGGGTATGAGTATTAGTAATACCTCTAGTTTTTATAATTTAATTAATGGCGTGCGTGATACAGCGCCTAATACGCCTGCTGGTAAGGAATTAAATTTTGTGCGCATGGTGGCGCAACAAACCCAGCAATATGCATCAATTATAAAAGATGCTGCTGCTAAAGTGCCAACACAGGTGACCTATCCAACAGGTAATTCTTTAGCAGATCAATTAAAAATTGTTGCAAGACTTATTAAAGGTGGTTTAAAAACACGTGTATACATGGTTAATTTTGGCGGCTTTGATACACACGCCTCACAAGTAAATGCCACAGATACAACCACTGGTTCACACGCTACCCTATTAGGGAGAGTGAGTGACGCGATTAGGGCTTTCCAAAAAGATCTTAAATTTTTGGGTGTAGATGACCGTGTAGCGGGTATGACATTTTCTGAATTTGGACGACGCGTAAAATCAAATGGAAGTGTTGGTACCGATCACGGTGCAGCAGCCCCATTATTTGTTTTTGGAAAAAATGTGATACCTGGTGTTTTAGGGGCTACTCCTAAATTTGGTGCTAACGCCACTGTTGGAGAAAATGTACCTTTTGAATTTGATTTTAGAAGTGTGTATGCAACGCTTTTATCTAATTGGCTCTGTGTTTCGGATACTGACCTCCAACAAATTATGCTTAAAAATTTTCAAACACTGCCACTTGTAAATGCAGCTGCTTGTAAGAAAGCAGTTAATTTGTCGGGCGAGGATTTAGTGCATAATTATCCCAATCCATTTACGAGTAAAACAGTGATTTCATTTAAAACGGCAGGTGGTCACACCCTCATTCAAGTGATGGATATGTTAGGTCGCGTGATCACTAATTTAACGGATCGTGATTATGCGCCTGGTACCTATACGGTTGTATTTGATTCAGGTAGCTTGCCAAGTGGTGTGTATTATGCAAGGTTACAAAACATGTCTGTACAACAGGTTCATACGATGTTGAAAGTGAAATAGGTTTGCGTTAAAATTCTTGCTTACTTTGTAGGATGGAAATTAGTTTTAATACACCAGCCCTTCTTTTCCCGGCTATTAGTTTAATTATGCTTGCTTATACCAATCGGTTTTTAGCACTCAGCAGTAGGGTGAGAAGTTTGCATGATAAATACCAGAACCAAGAACAAAAACATATCATACACGGTCAAATAAAAAACCTTCGCTACCGCCTAAAGCTTATTAAAAATATGCAAGCATTAGGGGTGGTAACTTTTTTAGGTTGCATACTTTGTATGTACCTTATTTATGTTCAGTTTATGTTAGCTGCAAATATTGTTTTTGCGATCAGTTTAATTTCTTTTTCCGCTTCTTTACTACTTTCTTTATTAGAAATACAATTAAGTACCAAAGCACTAGAACTAGAACTGAGTGATATGGAAGGGCTCGAAGATCCTTCTGTGATTGAATACTTTAAAAAGAAATTCGGAAAAGAATAAAATCCGCTAGTTAACGCGTTACTTTTCTTTCTCCGATTTGTTGACGCCACATGGCATAATAAAGTCCTTTATCTGCTAGAAGCGCTTCATGCGTTCCGGTTTCAACAATTTGCCCTTTTTCTAATACATAAATCCGGTTGGCATGCATGATGGTACTAAGTCTATGTGCAATCATGACCGTGATTTGTTCACGCTCTTCAGAAATAGCATGAATGGTTCTTGTAATTTCTTCTTCTGTAATACTATCGAGTGATGACGTGGCTTCGTCAAAAATAAGTAGGTGTGGATGTCTGAGTAATGCACGTGCAATTGATAACCTTTGTTTTTCTCCACCACTGAGTTTTAATCCTCCTTCACCAATAATACTATCTAAGCCTTGCTCAGCTTTGGATAAAATAGAATGGCAACTCGCTTTTTCAAGTGCTACAATCATTTCAGCATCTGTAGCATTTGGAAACACGAAGCTTAAATTTTCTCTAATAGTGCCTGCAAACAGTTGTGTATCCTGGGTTACAAAACCAATTTGATTTCTGAGTTCTTCAAAATCAATATCATTTTCTTTAGCGCCATTGTA
>Ga0102923_1000646_pt1 | contig 9806 bp, 7 predicted proteins | sample Colrivmeta156902_FD_78206 | JGI IMG/M metagenome (GOLD analysis project Ga0102923, IMG submission 78206) | Estuarine microbial communities from the Columbia River estuary - metaG 1569-02 | ecosystem: Environmental > Aquatic > Marine > Intertidal zone > Estuary | place: USA: Columbia River Estuary...
CTGGCCGCCAGCGGAACCGGCAACATCGCTTCCTTCGTTGCAGTCAACGCAGGTGTTGCGCCGGTGGTTGCTACCATCACCGTTACTCCGAGCTTCACCAGCGGTGGAGTGACTTGTACCGGTACACCACGCACCTTCACGATCACCGTCAACCCGACACCGACCGTGAACGCTGTCTCCAACCAAGTGGTATGTAATCGTTCAACGACTACGGCTGTCGCCTTCAGCGGTGCTGTAACTGGAACGGTTTACAACTGGACCAACAACACACCTTCGATCGGCCTGGCCGCTAGCGGAACGGGTGACATCGCCGCCTTCACAGCGGTAAATACCACCCAAACACCGGTAGTTGCTACGATCACCGTTACACCAAGCTATACCAACGGTGGAGTAACCTGTCTGGGTACACCACGCACCTTTACGATCACCGTCAACCCGACTCCGATCGTGAGTGCCACTGACCTGTTCAACCAACGCATCTGTATCAGCGATGGCCCTGTGGCCCTCAACGCTACTCCTGTGGGCGGAACCTGGTCTGGAATCGGCGTATCCGGCTTTAACTTCATCCCGAGTGCTACCGCAGTAGGTAACTTCATCCTGACCTATACCTATACCAACCAGTATGGATGTACCACTACCGATACCACTACCGCTAAGGTTTCTGCTTGCGACGAACGCAACATCTCCCTGGCAAGTGGTGGCGCAGTGCTCTTCCCCAATCCGAACGGAGGCCAGTTCAACATCCGTGTGAACAGCACCCGATTCCAGTATCTGCAAATGCGGATCTACAATCAGCTCGGTCAACTGATCTCGACCAAGCAGTGGAGCGGATTGGTATACGGACAGATCCTGCCCGTGAATATGAACCACCTGCCGGCTGCTGTCTATACGGTACGCATCATTTACGATGGCGGTAATCTCTACGAAGACCGTGGATACAAGATGATCATCCAGCATTAATCGATTCAACTTCAGCTCTTCAAAAGGCACTCCATCCGGAGTGCCTTTTTTCTTTACCCGCCGAAGCCTTGGCAAAGGCGGGTTTATGTTAGCTTTGACCCATGTCGAACCCGCTCTTGCACGGTAATGATGCGCCGCTCTCCGCGGCCGAGAAGGAGTTTGAGAACCACATACGGCCTCAACAGATCACGGATTTCGCCGGGCAAGAGAAAGTCATTGAAAACCTTCGCATCTTCATCAAAGCCGCCAAAATGCGCGGAGAAGCACTCGACCACGTGCTGTTTCACGGACCGCCCGGCCTCGGCAAAACCACCCTCTCTCGCATCGTAGCCAATGAACTAGGTGTATCCATCAAGGAAACCTCCGGACCGGTGATCGACAAGCCCGCCGACCTGGCCGGATTACTCACCAGCCTCGAACCCAACGATGTGCTCTTCATCGATGAGATCCATCGACTCAGTACGGTCGTGGAAGAATATCTATACGCCGCCATGGAAGATTACCGCATCGATATCCTGATCGACAGCGGCCCCAATGCCCGCAGCATACAAATCAACTTGAATCCGTTTACACTCATCGGCGCGACCACGCGCAGTGGACTGCTCACCGCACCCTTGCTCTCCCGTTTCGCCATTAAGTCGCGATTAGAATATTATTCCGCGGATACCCTGCATAAGATCATCGGTCGTTCCGCCAATCTGCTGAACGTACCCATTGAGTCGACTGCCATCGGAGAGATTGGAAGACGCAGTCGGGGTACGCCTCGTATTGCCAATGGTTTATTGAGGCGTGTGCGCGATTTTGCGCAAGTGTTGAACGACGGACAGATCGATCTGGGCATTACACGCCATGCGCTACAAGCATTGAACGTGGATGAACACGGGCTCGATGATATGGACAATCGGATCCTGTCAACGCTTATCGAGAAATTCAAAGGAGGCCCTGTCGGCATCACCACCATCGCCACGGCGGTGGGAGAGGAGTCGGGTACCATCGAAGAAGTATACGAGCCCTTTCTGATCCAAGAAGGATTTTTGCAACGCACGCCACGCGGCCGGGAAGCTACCGCTAAGGCTTATGAACACCTGGGAAAAAAACGTCCCGGACCAGCCGGGACATTGTTTGAAGAGTGATTTTTTTTGATCAGGACTTCACCACCAATCGGAAGCCATTGCCGTGTATGTTGACGATCTCGATGTTCGGATCATCCTTCAGGTATTTTCGCAATTTGGCAATGTATACATCCATACTGCGACCATTGAAATAAGTATCACTGCCCCAGATCTTCTTCAGCGCCTGTTCGCGCGGCAATAGATCATTTAGGTGTTCAGCCAATAGTTTCAGCAATTCATTTTCCTTGGGGGATAGAGTTTGAGTGAGGCCGTTGTGCGACAATTGACGCAGCTTGGGATTGAAATGATAGGAGGCCAATTCAAATTCCCGGTTTTGACTTTCGCGATTCTGCTCTTCGTTGCGTTTGAGCATGGCCTTGATCTTCAGTAATAATACTTCGCTATCGAACGGTTTGGTGATGTAATCGTCGGCGCCCAGTTTGTACCCCTGGATCACGTCTTCTTTCATGGTCTTGGCACTGATGAAGAACAAGGGGATATCGGGATCCACGTCGCGGATCTCCTCGGCCAATTTGAAACCATCCATGTGGGGCATCATCACATCGAGTAGACAGATATCGAATTTTTCGCGCTGAAAAGCGGCCAGGCCCAAGCGGCCGTCACGCTCCAACACGACCTCGAAATCATTCAGCTCCAAGTAATTTTTTAACACGCTACCCAGATTGGTGTCGTCTTCACAAAGAAGAATACGGGCTTTCTGATTTTCCATGGTTGGCCGGTTTTGGTTTCGGGGAGATTCCCCATCCAAATAAAGATAATTCATTCAAGCAGCGAAAGAAGCCAGCGGGAATGTTTTGTTAAATCCCTCTTTGACTGATCTTGGTCGCTTCTTGCGGTTGTCCCAGGCACATCCGCTCAACACCGGTCGAAGAAGGCTCTTCTCCTGTTGAAACGTCAAGAAGAACGTTGATCAGATCGATCGTAGCTGACCTTGGTCATCCGAACCGATCCGTCCTTCACCCATTAAAAAATGCAAGGCTGCTTGCAATCGATCCACAGGAATATCAGCACACTGTTCCTGCAACGCCGGCCAATCCATCGGAGCCTGTTCCAGTAAGATCAAAAGTCTTTCTTGCAATTCGATCGGATCGGGCTGAACCGCTCGTTTCTTTCGTTCAATGCAATTGTCGCAGATGCCGCAAGCTTTCAGATCGGGGTCACCGAAATATTGACCGATCCATTGGCTGCGACAAGCATTTGTTTCTTTTAAATAATTCAGCATCGCCGCCAATCGCTTGGCTGCTTCGCGCTTGCGGAATTCATATCGTTCCGCATTCAGTTTGATCTCGGTTGCTGAAGCGCGTGGTTGCAGCCATTGAATCTGAGGCCTGTCCTTGCGCGGTTGGTATTCGATGTGTCCGCTGCGATGCAGTTGAATCAGTTCGGGTCCGATGCGCTCCTTGTCTACCCGCAGGGCCTTTGCCAATACCAGTTCGGAAATGCCTACCGGCCGATCCCGAATGCCGCCATATTGACGAAGCAGTGTTTTGATCAGATCCATTTCACGCGGCCGTTCCCGTTCGAAACGCTCCAACTCATCCCGATCGGCCAATACCCGCACGGTGGGTGGAAAGAACACCTCCTCGTTGTAGCTCAGCCACTGATTCTCTTCCAACAACGCGAAGGCCTGTTGCAAGCTGTAGCTGTCGTGTTTGAATTTTTTGCGGAAGTCGATGGGATCGAAATCAACGAATTGTCCCTCGCCAACTCCAATAGGCACTTGCAAATAATTAGCGACCGATTGATAGATCTTGCGCACCTCATCGAGGGATGGGAATTGCAGACGACTGCGTTCTTCCAATTCCTGCATGGAGCTGGGCTCATTCAATAAGATTGCGTAGGCCCGTTTCCCATCTCGTCCGGCCCGTCCGGCTTCCTGATAATAATTCTCGAGCGATTCCGTCGCATCGTAATGCACCACAAATCGCACATCCGGTTTGTCAATGCCCATGCCGAAAGCGTTGGTACAGGTCATCACCCGGGTTGCACCCTGCATCCAATTCGTTTCTCGCTCACGACGTTGTTCCATCGTCAATCCGGCATGGTAATGCTCGGCCGATGCGCCCCAACTCGAAAGTTCCTGGGCAACCGACTCGGTTGCTTTTCGACTGCGGCAATAAATAATGCCGGTGCCGTCGAGTTTTTCGAGGATCTGTCGAAGTCGCGGAAGTTTGGCGGGCACCGACAAGACGCTGTACGATAGGTTGGATCGTTCAAACGAATTGCGAAATCGTTTCCATCGGGAAGCGTCACTTCCTTCCGGCGTCAGGCGCAAACAGATGTCATCTTGTATGGCGGGTGTGGCGGAAGCCGTGAGGGCTAGGATGGGGGCATCGGGTAATTGTGGGCGCAATTCGGCAATGCGCAAGTAAGCGGGTCTGAAATCGTATCCCCATTGAGAAATGCAATGCGCTTCATCGACCGCAATGAATTGAATGTTGAGTCCGGGTAAGAATTCCTGAAAAAGCGCGGTGTTCAGTCGCTCGGGTGAAACATACAGCAGTTTGCAATTGCTTTCTCCGGCCACGGTGAGGATGTTGATCACTTCCCCCCGACTCATGCCGGTGTGGATCGCATAGGCCGTGATGCCTCGTTTACGCAGATTCTCCACTTGATCGCGCATGAGAGCGATGAGCGGAGAGATGACCAGGCAGAGTCCGGGTCTCAACAAGGCTGGTACCTGATAGCAAATGGATTTACCACCTCCGGTGGGGAGGATGGCCAGCGTATCTTTTCCGCTCAAGATCGAATCAATGATCTCGGCTTGACCGGGACGAAAGGAATCGTAGCCCCAATATTGTTTTAGTATTGAAGTAGCGCTCGACAATCAATATACTTTTTTCACGAAGAGGCGAACGGAGTTGATCGCCAGCACCACATCGCTGAGTCCCATGATCAAAGCCCCCCAAGTGGGTTCCAGATAACCCAGCGCTGCTACCGGAATGGCTACGATGTTGTAGGCAAAGGCCCAGAATAGATTTTGTTGGATGGTCAGAAATGTATGCCGACCCAATCCCAGTGCAAGCGGTAAATTTTTGAGTCCCTGATTCATCAACACCACCTGCGCTGTTTGCATGGCGATCTGCGAAGCATCGTTGAGCGAGATGCCGATAGTGGCTTTGGCCAAGGCAGGGGCATCGTTGATGCCATCACCGACCATGGCGGTGGGTTTTTCGGCCGACCAGGCACCGATCTTTTCAAGTTTCTGTTCGGGCGATTGTTCGGCGATCACGGTATCGATGCCCAATTCTTTGGCCAGTGATTCGCATTTGGATCGACGGTCGCCACTCAGCAACACGGTTTCAATACCGCGGCCATGCAGGTGTTCGATTACCGATTTCGCTTCGGGACGAATCTCATCTTTCACGTCGATCCATCCCAACAGTTTTCCATCGCGCAGAATATATACGTTGTGATCGACTTCGGTCGTGAGCTCGGCGGCCGCTTTGTAAGAGCCGGCGATATAGGTTCTTCCCTCGGCGTCGGTGGCCTTCATGCCCAATCCTTTTACTTCTTCGATTTGCTTCCAACGAATCTCATCGGCCGATTTCCATTGTTGTTGAATGCAAACAGCGATCGGATGGTTCGAATATTTTTCTAAAGAATACGCGATTCTTTTAAACTCAACCTCCTCAACTTTCTCATCACCCTCAACCTTGAATTGCGCGATCTCAAATTTTCCGGTGGTCAGGGTGCCGGTCTTATCGAAAACGACTCGGCGGATGCTCTTGAATAATTCGAGGCTGGTGGCATTGCGGAACAAGATCCCGTTGCGGGCGGCACGGCCGAGTCCGACGGCGATGGCGGCCGGTGTGGCGAGTCCCATGGCGCAGGGACAAGCGATGACCAATACCGCAATGCTATTTAACAGGGCTTGCGAGAACTCGCCTTTGAGGATCCAGGTGAGGGTAAAGGTGAGCGCAGCGATACCGAGAACGACCGGAATAAATACGGCGCTGATCCGGTCAGCCAATTGTTGGATCGGTGGTTTTTCACCTTGGGCTTGTTTGACCAATTGGATGATACCGGCCAATACGGTGTCTGCACCTACGGCCGTGACTTGGGCTTTGACGGTGCCGTCAGTGATCAAGCTGCCACCGATGAGCCCATCCTTCTTTTGCTTGTGAATGGGAGCGCTTTCCCCGGTGAGAATGGCTTCATTGACGTGTACATCGCCCCAAAGAACCTTGCAATCGATGGGCACTTGTTCACCGGATTTGATGAGGATAAGATCGCCGACGTGCAAAGCCGTGTTCTCTATTTGGAATAATTGTTCTTGGTGTTGATCGTCGAAAGCGATCATGGTGGCCATTACTTTTTGAGACTTCACCAGCTTGTTCAATTCGCGTTGGGTAGAACCGATGGACGCTTCTTCCAGGTAATTGCCTAAGAAGACGAGGGTGAGGATGGTGGCGGCCGTTTCGTAGAAAAGATATTTCTCGGGTTGTCCGGTCAGCGATCCATACAAGCTATACACAAAAGCTGCCGTTGCGCCGATGGTGATCAGTACGTTCATGTTGGGCATCGCGTTGCGAATGCTCTTCCAGGCGCTTCGACCGAAATAGCCCATGCCAACGATGTACACCGGCAGAGTGATGGCCAATTGAACCCAATGATTCATTAGGAAGTGCAGATGAATGCCAGGGATCATGTGGCTCATCAACACGGCCGTGAAGGGAAAGCAAAACCAGAATCGTTGGAGGTGCGATTTGAACCAGGGCTTACGGATCTTTTCCCGTCTGTGCTCGACCACTTCGTAGCCGAGGTCTTGAATCCCTTTGACCAGTGTGTTTTCAGATTGTGAACCCGGATTGTCGAAGCTGACATTCCCCGTGGCGTAATTCACCTGAACCCCTTGCATTCCTTTTTTCTCGAGGAATTTGTGGATGTGCAAGGCGCAGGTGTTGCAATCCATTCCTTCCACCCGCCAGGCGATCTTTTCCATTGAGTAAAGATACGCCATCGGGGTTGAGGGGTTGAGGTTTGGTGTTTGAAGAGAGTAGTTGAGTCTCAACGGTAAACTCAAATCCTTCAACCTCAACTCCTCAACCCCCATCTCTAAACTATATTTGCGTCATGATCTTCCTCTACCACTTAACTGCCATCGATCAGGCGGCGGACTGGTTGCTTTCCTCGGTTGGTTCGGCGCGGGTGATTTGTTTCCATGGAGAGATGGGCGCGGGCAAGACCACCTTGATTCAATCGATCTGTCAACGACTTGGCACCAAAGGCTCGTTCAGTAGTCCTACGTTCCCAATCATCAATGAGTACGCATTGGCGGATGGGACCGGGCATATTTACCACATGGACCTTTATCGGTTGAATGGATTGGTAGAAGCGGAGCGTGCCGGCGTAGGGGATGCGTTGCATAGCGGCGCTCTTTGTTTGGTCGAGTGGCCAGAGCGGGTTCCGGATATCATTCCCGAAGAAGCCGTGCAAGTGCATTTGCAGGTCATCGACACGGAAAAGCGCAGTCTGCGCATAGACGATTAATCGTATATTTGGAAACGTTGTTTTCCATCCGATGAGTCATCAAAAACCTAAGATCGATCTGGGCATCAGCCTGCAAACGCAGGAGGAGACCCTGGAAATATTGCCGAAACCGGCGGGCATGACCTTGGGTATACCGCGCGAGATCGCCTTTCAGGAGAACCGGGTAGCCCTGACGCCGGATGCTGTGAACCTGCTTGTTCAAAATGGCCATCAAGTGGTGGTGGAACACAATGCCGGCGAAGCTTCACATTTCAGCGATCGCGATTATGCCGATGCGGGTGCCCGCATTGTGTACGAACGCGCGGAGGTGTTTAAAGCGCCGATCCTGGTAAAGAGTGCGCCGGTGGTGGAAGCGGATCTTCCCCTGTTGCAATTGCATCAATTTATCCTTTCGCCGATCCATTTATCCGGCATGACATCCGTTGTGCTCGAAAAGATGATGGAGAAGCGAATCACGGCATTGTCGTTTGAGCATTTGAAAGATGACAGTGATTCATATCCCATTGTTCGAGGCATGAGTGAGATCGCCGGATCGGCTGTGATGCTGATTGCGGCACAGTATCTCGGTTCGGCCAATCATGGCAAAGGGGTATTGCTCGGTGGCATCTCTGGTATTGCCCCCACGAAAGTGATCATCATTGGAGCGGGCATCGTGGGTGAATATGCCGCTCGTACTGCCTTAGCTTTAGGCGCCTCGGTGAAGGTCTTTGACAACGATGTGTATAAGCTGAAGCGTTTGCAAAATAATATTGGACATCGGTTGTGGACCTCCGTGATTGAGCCACGTTTGTTGGCCAAGCAACTGAAGACTTGCGAAGTAGCCGTGGGTGCTTTGAGTTCGAATTCTGGTCGAACGCCCATGGTGGTGACGGAAGAGATGGTGAGTCACATGCGTGCCGGCTCCGTCATAGTGGATGTAAGCATCGATCGGGGTGGCTGCTTTGAGACCTCGGAGATCACCTCGCACGAAAAGCCCGTATTCACCAAGTACGGGGTGATTCACTATTGCGTCCCCAATATTCCATCCGGATTTTCCCGCACGGCCTCACAGGCCATCAGCAATGTGCTTACGCCGTTGTTGTTGGAAGCCGGCGAAGAAGGTGGATTCGAAAATCTGATCTGGCACAAATTGCATTTGCGCAACGGCATCTATCTGTTTCGCGGCGCACTTACGAATTTTTACATGAGTCAGCGATTCAATCTGAAATACACCGACCTGAATTTGTTGATTGCGAGCCAGCGCTGATCCGATTATTTATAATTCCGAATGTCAATCCGCTCGTTGCAGGTGCGGATTTCTTGCTCGTCGTTGCTGCATATCACGAGCAGCTTGTTGGTGGTAAGTTCAGCCAACAATCGATGGTACAGTTCAATTCCTTCCGCATCGAGGTTGGTACAAGGTTCATCCAGCAATACAATGGGCTTGGCTGCAAAGAGGGCTTGTCCCAGTTTAACGCGTTGCTTCATTCCTGAAGAAAAATAGCGGATCTGTTTGTGGCGGGCAGCGTGCAATCCCAGTTTTGTGCAGATCGATTCGAGTTCGGTGTGGGCTTGGAACGGATGGAATTTTTCTTGAAAGGACAGGAATTCAAGCAGGGTCATTTCTTCCACTACATCGAGATAAGGCGCAGCGATGGCGACTTGTTCAAAGAGTTTGTCGTCGGGAATGAGTTGACCGGATGAGTCGTTGGCGGTCAGGGTGCCTTCACTGAGCCAGCTATAACCGGCGATGGCTTGCAGGAGCGTGCTTTTGCCCGAGCCGTTGGGACCAACAAGCGCATATTTATTTCCCGAGCGGAATGTGTAGGTAAAATGACGGAAGATCCAATCGTAGTTGAATCGTTTGCCGGCATCAGATAGGGAGATCGTCATCGGAGGCGCCTTTGGTGAAGCGTTTGATGATGCCGCGGCCGCTCTCCCGAATGAAGGTCACGATCTCGTCGCGTTCGTCGGTAGCGGCCATGTCTTCTTCGATGTATTCAACGGCCTGGCTGGTGTTCAGACCACGGTTATACAGGATGCGGTAGATGTCGAGGATGTGATTGATTCGTTCCACGCTGAATCCACGGCGTTTGAGTCCGATGGAATTCACGCCAGCATAGCTCAGTGGCGTGCGTCCGGCTTTGATGTAGGGCGGAACATCTTTGCTCACCAAGGAACCGCCGCTTACGAAGGAGTGCTGTCCGATCTTGACGAATTGATGCACGGCACACATACCGC
>Ga0102923_1000657_pt1 | contig 9748 bp, 9 predicted proteins | sample Colrivmeta156902_FD_78206 | JGI IMG/M metagenome (GOLD analysis project Ga0102923, IMG submission 78206) | Estuarine microbial communities from the Columbia River estuary - metaG 1569-02 | ecosystem: Environmental > Aquatic > Marine > Intertidal zone > Estuary | place: USA: Columbia River Estuary...
CTGCTCAAGCGGTGGTTCATCGTTTAAAGCTGGTAGAGTTGGGAATCTTTTGGATTGAACAGGCTTTCTTAACATTTTTTTTGAAATGATTTCTCGCGTGCAGTTAAACTCCGCGCACATCGATTCATCTCAGATACAAATCAATGCATATGCGCAGAATTATACTACTCGTCGTGATCGCAGTTTTTTCAATGAATGATTCAAACGCTCAACACATTCGGGTACGGTTGGATTTTCCGGGTGGAGCTTCAGTTCGTCCCCTGGGCAACGCACCATATCGTGGCGCTGTCTGGATTGGCCCCGAATGGCGCTGGCAACAAGGTCGATATGTACATGCCCCGGGCTATTGGGCCAAACCCAAACGGCCTGGCGCCATCTGGGTTCCCGGTCACTGGAAGCAAAGTCGCCGGGGTTATAGCTGGATCCCTGGGCGTTGGCGCTGAGCATTATTAACGATTGTTTGTGCAGTCTCCTTCGGGAGACTTTTTTATTGATTCCCCCGGTGATAGTTGATTTTTTATCGCTTCTCGCCCTGGATATGCAGTATACTTGCAGGGTTGAAAATTTTACATAGCATACACCTTAAAATGGTCAAAGCCTATGTCACTTTTTCAGGGCCATCACTTTTATATGCATAATAAATTCTTTCCCATGAAACGTTTCTTGCTTTTGCTTATCGTTGCTGCTACTCTTTCCGTACAGGCCCAGACGCCAGCCGATGCCAAGATGAATGCCTTTGTTACGGCCTTGATGAAGAAGATGACGCTGAGCGAGAAATTGGGACAATTGAATCTTCCTTCACTGGGAGATTTTGTGACCGGACAAGCCTCCAATTCTGATATCGCCAATAAGATTCGTCAGGGACAGATCGGCGGACTATTCAATATCAAATCGGTGGCTAAAATCCGGGATGTGCAACAAGTAGCGGTTGAGCAGGGGCGTCTGAAAATTCCACTGCTCTTTGGAATGGATGTGATCCATGGATATGAAACAATATTCCCGATACCCTTGGCATTGAGCAGCAGTTGGAACATGAAGTTGATTGAACGATCTGCCCGCATTGCGGCTATTGAAGCCAGTGCCGATGGCATCAACTGGACGTTCTCTCCCATGGTCGATGTTGCTCGTGATCCGCGTTGGGGACGCATTGCCGAAGGGAGTGGCGAGGATCCTTATTTGGGTTCACAGATCGCCATGGCGATGGTTCACGGATATCAGGGGGATGATCTCAGCAAGAACAATACCATCCTTTCCTGTGTGAAGCATTATGCGTTGTATGGAGCCTCGGAGTCAGGCCGTGATTACAATACCACGGACATGAGTCGGATTCGAATGTACAATGAGTATTTCCCACCTTATAAAGCGGCGATTGATGCTGGTGTCGGATCCGTTATGGCCTCGTTCAATGAGGTGGATGGCATACCGGCAACCGGAAACAAATGGCTCATGACCGATGTGTTGAGAAATCAATGGAAGTTTAAAGGGCTGTTGGTGTCGGATTATACCGGTATTTCAGAAATGGTCAATCATGGAATGGGCGATGCAACAACCGTTGCTACGTTAGCGATGCGGGCTGGGGTCGACATGGACATGGTGAGTGAGTATTTCATCAAGGAGATGCCCAAGGTGCTGAGCCGTGGACAAATCACGCTGGCACGCATTGATGAGGCCTGTCGTCGGATCCTCGAGGCAAAATATCACTTGGGATTGTTTGAGGACCCGTATCGGTATTGCGATGTTCAACGCGCCAAAACAGATGTCTTTTCGGTGGCGCATCGCGCCGAGGCCCGTAAAATGGCTCCGGAAACCTTTGTGCTGTTAAAGAATCAGGAAGGATTGCTCCCGCTGAAAAAAAGCGGTACGATCGCCTTGGTTGGCCCCCTGGCCGATAATAAAGAAAATATGTCGGGCACTTGGAGTGTAGCCGCCAAGCTCGATCAGGCCATCTCCTTGATGGCCGGTATGAAGGAAGTAGCGGGTTCAACCGTACGCCTGTTGCATGCCCGTGGATCCAATCTGGATTACGACAGCAGTTTTGAAGACCGGGCGGGTATGTTCGGGAAATCCCTCCGTCGCGATCCTCGCCCCAAAGAAGTATTGATCCAGGAAGCACTGGCCGTTGCCGCGCAGTCGGATGTGATCGTGGCTGCGTTGGGAGAATCATCCGAGATGACCGGGGAGAGCAGCAGTCGAACTGACCTTAGTATCCCCCAAGCACAGCGTGATCTGTTGGAAGCGTTGGTAAAAACCGGAAAGCCAGTGGTACTGGTGTTGTTTACCGGACGGCCCTTGACCCTGCCTTGGGAAGCGAAAAATGTGCCGTCGATTCTGAATGTTTGGTTTGCCGGTAGCGAGGCTGGTTATGCCATCGCGGATGTATTATTCGGCGATCAATATCCGTCGGGCAAATTGACGGCGACCTTTCCGCAACACGTCGGGCAGGTTCCGATCTATTATGCAGCTAAACGCACGGGTCGACCGTTGAATGGTCCTTGGTTTCAGAAGTTTCAATCGAATTATCTGGATGTTTCCAATGAGCCGCTCTATCCATTTGGATACGGACTTGGCTACACGACGTTCAAGTATGGTCCGATGAAATTGAGTGCCACTCAGTTAAAAGGCAACCAACTCCTGACCGTTTCGGTGGATGTTCAAAACACCGGGAAGGCGGAAGGGAAAGAAGTGGTTCAACTCTATATCCGCGATGTAGTGGGATCGGTTACTCGTCCGGTGAAAGAGCTGAAAGGATTTAAAAAGATCCAGTTGGCGCCGAATGAGATCCGGACTGTTACGTTCCGTATCACCCCGGAGGAACTGAAGTTTTACAATAGTGACCTGAAGTTTGTGTGGGAGCCGGGTGAATTTGAGATCATGGTGGGTGCCAGCTCAGACGATGTACAGCGGGTAACCATCAACTGGCAAAAGTGATGTTGGCCTAAACTCACCAAACTCCCAAACTCTCCAAATTGCCCAAACTAAAAATCCCACCTCTCGGTGGGATTTTTTCGTAGCCCGTACGGGATTCGAACCCGTATCACCACCGTGAAAGGGTGGTGTCCTAGCCCTTAGACGAACGGGCCGTTTAGGGGGTGCAAAGATAGGTTGGGGGCATTTTTAGACCAAAAGTTTTTCGGTCGAACTATCTAGCCCTGTACTTGTTTTAACTGCACTATGCATCGCGAAACTTACGAACAGATCATTCAACGCCGCCGTTCCAACCGGAATTTTGACCCGCAAGTCCCTGTTCCGGATGCCGTAATCGAGCGAAGTCTCCGCAATTCGATTCTATCTCCCAACAGCAGCAACATGCAGCTTTGGGAGTTTCATTGGATCCAGTCGGCAGCCCTGAAGGCCGAATTGACCAAATACTGCTTAGGACAAGGCGCCGCCCGAACCGCCCAGCAAATGGTCGTCTTCGTGACCCGTCAGGATCTGTGGAAAAAACGGGCTCAGTGGAACTACCAACAGATCCGGGAGGCCCTGGGAGACCGGGAGCCAACTAAACTGGAAAAACGAGGATTGGATTATTACGGAAAACTCATGCCGCTCATCTATAGAAAAGATTGGTTGGGACTGGCTACGTTGGCTCGTCGAACAGTGAGTTTTTTCCTCGGCCTGAGAAAGCCTTTCTATCGGGCCAGTGGTACCGCCGATCAGCGCATCATGGTGCACAAATCTTGTGCCCTGGCCGCACAAACCTTCATGCTTTCGATTGCGGCTGAGGGATTTGACAGTTGTCCGATGGAAGGCTTCGACCGTCTCCGCGTACGCAAAGCATTGGGCTTACCTCGAGGTGCCGAGATCAACATGATCATTGGTGTGGGTATGGGTACCCCGGCCGGTACTTGGGGCGAAAGAAAGCGGGTTCCCTACGAGGAAGTTGTTATTACCCATCGCTGATGATTTAGGGGGTTATTGCTCATTTATCATCCCCTATCCCTCAACTTTTCGTAATTTCGCACCGCAAAAAAAACGTATCAATGAGTACCATCAAAGTCGCTATCAATGGTTTTGGCCGGATCGGCCGCCTGGCCTATCGTCAGATCTACAATATGCCCGGGATCGATGTTGTCGCCATCAACGACCTCACCAGCCCGAAAGTATTGGCCCATTTGCTTAAATACGACAGCGCCCAAGGTCGCTTCAATGCCGAGGTTACCTCAACCGAAGATTCGATCGCGGTTAATGGCGATGTACTCAAGATCTATGCTCAAAAAGACCCCGCTCAAATTCCCTGGGGTTTGCATGATGTGGACGTAGTATTGGAATGTACTGGTTTCTTTACCGATAAAGACAAAGCATCGGCTCACTTGACGGCTGGTGCCAAGCGCGTGGTTATCTCTGCGCCCGCTACCGGTGATCTGAAGACCGTTGTGTTCAATGTGAATCATCATATTTTGGATGGCAGCGAGACCATCATCTCCTGTGCTTCTTGCACCACCAACTGTTTGGCGCCCATGGCCAAGGTGTTGAACGATCAATATGGTATCCTCACCGGTATCATGACCACCATTCACGCCTACACCAACGACCAAAACACACTGGATGCCCCGCATCCGAAAGGAGATTTGCGTCGAGCGCGCGCTGCAGCTGCCAACATCGTTCCGAACTCCACCGGAGCGGCCAAGGCCATCGGTTTGGTAATGCCTGAGTTGAAAGGGAAACTGGATGGTGGTGCACAACGGGTGCCTACCATCACTGGGTCGCTCACTGAATTGACCTCGATCCTTTCCAAGAAAGTGACCGCTGAGGAAGTGAACGCTGCGATGAAAGCCGCCTCCAACGAATCGTTTGGATACACGGAAGATGAGATCGTAAGCAGCGACATCATCGGCATCCATTATGGATCGTTGTTTGATGCCACACAAACCAAAGTAATGACCGTAGGTGATGTTCAATTGGTGAAGACCGTTAGCTGGTACGACAACGAAATGAGCTATGTGAGTCAGTTGGTACGCACCGTGAACTACCTGGCCAAACTGATCCAGAAATAATCCTGCTGAATTTTATAGCCCGACCGATGTCGGGCTTTTTTATGTTTGCACCAATCCATTCGTCATGAGCCGATTCCAACAACATTCATTTAAGGGCCAACGCGCCTTGATCCGCGTCGATTTCAATGTGCCGTTGAACGACCAATTTCAGATCACCGACGATACGCGGATGCGCGCCGCTTTACCCACGATCCAAAAGATTTTGATGGATGGGGGTTCGGTGATCTTGATGAGCCATTTGGGCCGACCTAAAGACGGTCCGACGAATAAATATTCGCTGACTCATTTGGTGTCTCATTTAAGCCAGCTCATAGGCCGCCCGGTACAATTCGCCGACGATTGCATCGGAGCCGCTGCACAGGAAGCCGCAGCAAACCTGCAACCAGGATCTGTATTGCTGCTGGAGAATCTTCGTTTTTACAAAGAGGAAGAGAAAGGCGACGCTATTTTTGCAGAGAAACTGGCGAAGTTGGGCGATGTATGGGTGAATGATGCTTTTGGAACCGCGCACCGAGCCCATGCCTCCACCGCGGTGATCGCCGCGTATTTTTCGAAAGAGAATCGATACTTCGGCTTGTTGATGGAGGGTGAAGTGAGCAGTGCGGAGCGCGTATTGCATCAATCAAAAAAACCTTTTGTGGCCATCATTGGCGGGGCCAAAGTGAGCGATAAGATCCTGATCATAGAGAACCTGTTGGAGCGCGCTACCGACATCATCATAGGTGGCGGGATGGCCTATACGTTTTGGAAAGCTCAGGGAAAACTGATTGGAAACTCGCTTTGCGAGGAAGATCGATTGCCGCTTGCGTTGGAGCTGTTGAAAAAAGCAGAAGCCAAAGGGGTGAAGATCCATTTGCCGATGGATAGCACCATCGCCGACAAATTTGCGGCGGATGCCACCACTACGAATTGCGAGAGTTTTGGAATTCCGTCGGGATGGATGGGATTGGATATTGGTATCAAAGCCCGGTCTGATTTCCGGACGGTGATCCTAAAGAGCCAAACGATTTTATGGAACGGTCCGATGGGGGTGTTTGAAATGGAGAAATTCCAAGCCGGCACCAAAGCCATCGCCGAGGCCGTGGCCGAGGCAACCCAGAACGGGGCGTTTTCGTTGGTGGGTGGCGGTGATTCCGTGGCGGCGGTGAACCAGTTCGGATTCAACGAAAAAGTGAGCTATGTATCAACCGGTGGTGGCGCGATGCTGGAGTATTTTGAGGGGAAGGTGTTGCCCGGAATCGCGGCGGTTACCGCCTAAGCGGCTTGTTAATATTTGGTAGCTGACCATTGTCCTGCATGCACAGATGATAGAATCAACTAATTTTATACTCTAAACTCAATTCGATGAATTTTGGAAATCGTACCGGACTGATCGTAGTGGGCATTTTGGCCCTGTTGTTTTTCTGGGGATGCAATGCGTACAATGGCATGGCCACCGCTGAAAAGAAGATCCAGGGTAAATGGGGGGATGTGGAAGTTCAATTCAATCGCAAAGCGAAGATGTACACCGACATCGTGAACGCGATCAAGGGGGCTGCGAAAAATGAAGACACGACGTTGATCCGCATTGTTCAAATGCGTTCGCGCATTCCGGATATCAAACCCGATCCGAACAATCCGAAGCAATTGGCAGAGGTAGGACAGCAGTACGCCAATCTCGGTCGTTCCATCATGAACATCAATTTCGAGAATTATCCGGTGCTCAAAACCCAAGATATGTTCCGCGATTTGCAGGCGCAGATCGAGGGAACGGAGAATCGCATATCGACGGCCATCCGTGATTGGAACCAAGAAATTACCGCATTCAACACTCGGATCGTCACCTTCCCGACGAAAATTTTGGCTTCGTTGTTTGGCTTTAAGGAAAAGGAAAATTACAAAGCGCCGGAAGGATCCAACGATACCAAGATCGATTTCGGAAGCTAATCGTGATATTCAAATTATTTACTCCGTCGCGTCCCTGGTTGGATCCGCTCGTTTCGGGTCGGGTTGAAGCGTCTGTACGCGCTGCTGAAAAAATGACCAGCGGGGAAATCCGGGTGTTCACGGAGCGTCGGTGCTCCTATGTAGACGCCGTTGACCGGGCCGCAGAGTTATTCGCGCAACTCGGAATGCATCAAACCAAGCAACGCAATGCGGTATTGATTTATTGGGCGGTGTTGGATCGGCAGGTGGCGATTTATGCTGATGAAGGGATTCATGCCAAGTTGGGGCAGTCCTTTTGGAACGAATGTGTACAGCGCATGTTGCCCCATTTCCGTTCGGCCGATGCAGCTGCTGCCTTGGAGGGATGCGTCATGGAGGTAGGGGCCTCATTACAAAAACATTTTCCATATGATCCGAACAGCGACCGCAATGAGTTGTCGGATACCATGCTGATCGGACGATGAAGCCATTTTTTTTCATAGGTTTTTTGCTGCTGATGCAGGCAGGCTTGTTTGCGCAAGTGGAGGACCATGTGCCGAAGCGCCCGTCGCCGTCTCGGCTGGTGAATGACCTAACGGAAGGTGGGTTTTTGACGAACGAGCAACAAGTTGCCTTGGAGAAGAAGCTGGTGGCTTTTGATGATTCGACCTCGAATCAGATTGCCGTGGTGATTGTTGAAACGCTGGAGGGGTATTCGGCCAATGAATTTGCCACGGCGTTGGGTCGTGCTTGGGGCGTGGGGGGGAAGGAGAAGAACAACGGAGTGGTGGTCTTGATCTCTACAGGAGGTGGTGATGGACAGCGCGATGCGTACATCGCTACGGGTTATGGATTGGAGGGAGCGATTCCGGATGCAACGGCGAAGGCAATTACCGACCTGGAGTTGATCTCGAATTTGAAGCAGGGGGAAAAATATCGCGCCTTGGATCGAACCACCGATGCGTTGATGAAAGCGGCAGCGGGCGAGTATAAAATCCCCCGCGGCTATAAGCGGAAAAAGGCAGTTGGATCGTGGGCGGGGGTGTTAACCATGATCCTTGTTTTTCTGATCATGATTTTTGGACGAAGAGGACATGGCGGTGGTCATGGGGGGGGAATGATGTGGGGTGGTCCTTTGACCTGGGGAGGTGGCGGCTGGTCGTCCGGTGGCGGTGGCTGGTCCGGTGGTGGAGGTGGCTTTGGCGGCTTTGGAGGGGGCAGTTTTGGTGGGGGTGGAGCCGGTGGAAAGTGGTCGATCATCGAATCGTACATGAACCGGTTAATAATCATATGTTTTTTTGTGGTGGGATGGTTGTCGGTATCCGCTTTGTTTGCTCAAGGGGATGCGCGCTATTTGTATGTACAATCGGAGCCGGTTCGTCACTTTGAATTGGTGCATGCCGGAGTGGTCAAAGAAGCATCAACGATGGGTTATTTGATCTTGCCGGGGTTGCCGGCAGCGTCTGTTGAGTTCATTTTGCGCCTGGAGGCGGACCGTACCTATCGCATTGATTTGTCGCAAGGCGACAAAGGGTTGGGTTTGAGAAAGAAAATGGATGAATGGTTTTTGGTTGATCTGAAGAGTGGTCAAGAGATAGTGCCTATGGTTGCCACGGTTGTGGAAGCCTATGCCGATAGTTCAACGGCATCACCCTTTGCACAGCTTTTATCAAAAGCGGTACAGGATCCGGGATTGTTGTCTAATCGTCGAACAAACAAGGTTGAGTTGGATCGTGTTCAAGTGGATCATTCCAAGAATAAAGACACGGTGGCGATCGCTTCGGTGAAGACATCGAGTCCGTCGGTGGCTATAAACATCGATCCGCCGAGGTTGGACACGGTTTCAAGTCGGGTAATTTCGGCGACTCCCTTGGAGGCAGTTCGCTTGCTGAGCGCGGTAGATAATAAGGGGACTTGGGAGGCGATCTATTTGGTAACGGAAGGGCAACGAGTGGATACGGTTCGTCTGGAATTATCGGATTTAGTGCGCGCACCCGATACGGTCATTGGTAAGCCGATCAATGCGCTTCGAGGAGGGTGTGTTTTGGAACTGGAGGAACCTGCGTTTTTGCAATTGAGAGCGCGGATGGCAGCGGCGCAGGACGAGGATGAGATGGTGTTGATGGTGCAGCGCGTCGTACGTACAGAGTGTTTGTCGGTTTCGCAGATCCGTCGTTTATCGAATGTTTTTTTATACGATGAGACGCGATATCGGTTCTATGATGCGGTGCATGGGCACGTCACGGATCCGGCCAATTTTCCGGAGTTGGCTGCCTATCTCAGCGATCCGGTTTACCAGCAACGCTTTCGAGCGTTACTCGAACGCTGATCGGGTTCCCTACATTTGTGGACATGGCGCGTTATTTTCTAGAAGTAGCTTATCGGGGTACGAATTACAGTGGGTACCAGGCGCAAGAGAATGCACCAACCATTCAAGCCGCCTTGGAGCGGGCATTGGAGATATTGCATCGGGAGAAGTTTGAGCTCACCGGCTCTTCAAGAACGGATGCCGGGGTACATGCGAACCAGAATTTTTTTCATTTCGATCGGACGGAGGCCTTGCATCCGCAAGCGGTGTACAAGCTGAATGCAATCTTGCCCGGTGATGTAGTGGTGAAGCGGTTTTATGAAGTGCCTGCGGAGGCGCACTGCCGGTTTGATGCGGTGGCCCGTTCTTATGCATATTATGTATATCGATCCAAGGACCCCTTCTTGGCCGACCGGGCTTTTTATTTCCCGTATACGATTGACTTGGACCGTATGCAAGCAGCTGCAAAAATGCTGATGGATTACAACGACTTTACTTCTTTTTCAAAGCGCAATACACAGGTAAAAACCTTTCAGTGCAA
>Ga0102923_1000672_pt1 | contig 9686 bp, 7 predicted proteins | sample Colrivmeta156902_FD_78206 | JGI IMG/M metagenome (GOLD analysis project Ga0102923, IMG submission 78206) | Estuarine microbial communities from the Columbia River estuary - metaG 1569-02 | ecosystem: Environmental > Aquatic > Marine > Intertidal zone > Estuary | place: USA: Columbia River Estuary...
CAATCCGTGCTTGGGCCTGCTCTTCGCTGCGACCAAATGAGTACTTCAACAATCGTACATGATATGCCGAATCCGGACTCAATTCTACCCGCACGCCCACCGCCGGTACTTTGAACGTATCGCGCGTGATGTCAAATCCGGTCCGATCACCCTCGATCCAGCGCCAGGTGCCGCTGTATTCAAAAGGCAGAGCCGACTGATCCAAGATCATGACTTGTTTATTTGAATCCTGAGCAGCAATGTCGATGCTGGTACGTGCTTTGTGTTCAAAATCCCGTGCCACACTGATGCCCGTCCAAAACAGAGCGATCCATCCGAGCGTCCACAGAATACCAAAACTCCATCCAAGAGCCGGACTCTTTCGACGAATGCGAAATAGCCGACGGATCAACCAAATAAACAGAAACAAAACAGGAACGATGAAGAACAAAAAGATCGCAGCCCAAAATCCCCACTGCTGCAGGTTGCTGGTCCAGAAAAACTCCTGGGCCGGCAAGGTCACGATACCCGCAAACAAGATCGCTGCACCCGATACCAAGAGGGCAAATGCGATGGTTCCAAAAAACAGATAAATAAAGAAACGGATGACGGAACCGATGGCACGCAACGCACTCCGGCCCGTTGAACGAACCTCCGAAAGATTTTTACTGCGTTCGGATAGATTATCAGAAAGATTCTTAGCGCTCTCTTCGACTTCGCTTCCCCACTCCTTCAGCTTCCCCTCGAACCGATCGGCTCCTTCTTTTACATGCTGACGGATCCGATTCAGATCTACCTTTTCTCCACGCATCTCCATTTTTTGATACGTGTTGGTGGCCTCGGGTAAAATGATCCAAAGAATGATATAGACCAGTACAAAGGTGCCCGTTAAACTTCCGAATCCGATGCTAACAAAGATGGAATCATCGAACAGATCCAATAGACTCAAGATCATATTAATCAGGATCGGAGCGGCAAAGATCAATCGCAGATTACGTACGGGTATATGAAAGTAAGCCGCCAATCCGCTGGCCACTCCACCCAGTACCCGGTCATCGGGATTGCGATAGAGGCGACGAGCCGATTGACCGCGCAGCGATTGTTTGGGCAATAAGATCCACAAAGCGAGGTAGATCAGAAAACCGGTTCCAAATCCACCAAGCGTTATGATAGCGAACAACAACCGCACGATGGTCGGATCAATCCCCAAATAGGAAGCGATCCCACTACAAACCCCACCCAGTATCTTGTCATCGGCATCGCGATACAAACGTTTTTGCTGACGCGTTGCTTGCTCAGGACCGATCGGCGCATTCGATTCAGTCGAATCAGAAAAATCTTCAGGGCGACCGATCGAGGCAATTACTTCCTCAAGCTCTGCTTCGGTGATCGCATCGATCCCGCGCTGCAATTTTTCATACAACAACTCGGAGATACGACCCTCGATGTCATTGAGAATCTCTTCGCGACTTTCCTCCAATTCAAAATGCTTCCGAAGTAATTGAATGTACTGTTGCAGTTTTTCATAGGCGGGCTCCTCGATCGAAATCGCCCGTCCGCTGAGATTGATCTGAATGATCTTTTTCATACGATTGATTGAATGTGCTTATTAGTCAACTTGAAGAGAAGCGAGGAACCGATCCCGCAACTGTGCATCCGCCTTACCCGTGCGATCCGTATGTCCGTATTGGATCATGTACGTACCCACGATGAGCATGCGAAGCGTGAGCAGATTGACCCCTCCTCCTTCTTTTGAAGGTCTTTCTATTTGCATTTGCATCACCTTCGCCCCTTTGTAGTCGATCATCTCGTCTTTGATGAGCTTGGCGTCAGACCCCATTTGCGCAACAATCCCATCGCGACTTTGATCCCAAAATCCTTGTTCCGCTTGCATGGCAATGGCCGTCGACTCATCCAATCCCATGGTGCTCAAATCGATTTGGATAACTTGGAAATTCGCCGAGCTGTCCGCCAACCGAAGCTGACAACGTTTGGCCGGACCTTGTTCCTCTACTTGGACTTTCCCGGGAAATACCACGCGAATGCGATCCAAACGCAGCGTGTCGGACTGCGCCTGCATGCCCAGCGAGATCAAGGTGGTGATTACTAAAAAAAGCATTGATTTTTTCATGATTGATCGGTTAATGGTTATTATATATGATGTGTAGATCGTTGCGGATCGGTGATGGAAGCAACCGCGGCCGATAACTCATTCCAGGTACGCTCCAATTCCACGTATGTAGCATGACCAGCCTCGGTGAGCGAAAAATATTTACGGGGTGGGCCCGACGGACTCTCCACCCAGCGATACGACAATAAACCAGCGTTCTTCAGCCGGGTCAACAACGGATACAAGGTCCCTTCCAAGATCGGCAACCCCGCCCCCCGCAGTTCAGCGATCAGGTCGCTGGGATACGCCTCCCCCCGACGAATCACCGCCAAAATGCAGTACTCCAAGGTCCCCTTCCGCATCTGACTCTGTGTGTTTTCAATATTCATACCATCGATTTCAGATGCAAACATAATACACTTTTAGTACTATGCAATACAAAGTACTAAAATTATTTTTTTCCGCCCTTTTGAATCTAAATAATAAATTCGGTCGCCTCACCATTTTCCCCGAATTTTGATATATATGATAAAAAATACAGCATTTTTAGCCGGATTTGGCCTGATTTTAGTCATTTCTGCCTGCTCCGATAAATACCTGCCCCTATCAAAAAAATACGGTCCGGTCAGCCAAGACGGCCGACCCAACTATGCCGAACTGGCCTCCTGGGCCGCTCATCCGGCCAAATGGGACCCTTCCGACAGCGTCCCCAAACCCCTTCGATCCGAAAAATCCGATCAACAGGTAGACGTATTTTATATACACCCCACGACGCATACCGCTAAAGAGACGTCCGGTCAATTAAATGGCGACTTGAACGATGCCTATTTGAATGCCAAGACCGACTACTCCGCGATGCTCTATCAAGCCAGCGTGTTCAATGCTTCAGCTCGCGTCTTTGCGCCCCGCTACCGGCAAGGACATATCCAACAATTCTATGCGATCGATACGGTACGTAGTCGTCAAGCGTTTGAGCTCGCCTATTCAGATGTGCGAACCGCCTTTCAATATTACCTCGATCATGAAAACAACAGCCGCCCCATCATCATTGCCGGACATAGCCAAGGCGCGTTGATGGCTTCCCTTTTATTAAAAGAATTCTTCGACGGAAAACCCCTGCAATCCAAACTAGTAGCCGCTTATGTGATCGGCTGGCCGGTCCGCGCCGATCAATTCACCACCATCCCGGTTTGCACAACACCCACCCAAACCGGATGCTATTGCAGCTGGCGTACCTACAAGGAAGGCTACGAACCACCTTATCGAAAAAATGAAACGGGGATAAGCATCGGCGTGACCAATCCGCTTAGTTGGACTACCGACAACACCTTCGTCTCCCGCAAACAAAACCAAGGCAGCGTACTTTACAAATACAACAAGATCTACAAGAAAACAACCGATGCTCAGATTGATGGCGGATACCTCTTTACCAAGAAACCGCACTTCCCCGGCAGTTTTCTATATCGCACGAGCAATTACCATGCGGGGGATATCAATTTGTACTACATGAACGTACGAGAGAATGTGCGCGTGCGGGTGAGTAGTTATTGGAAACCATGAGGAAGAGTTGAGAGGTTGGACCCATCTCCTCAACCCTAATGAAGTCCCACCACCGGCACGCGGGCTTCCTTCAGGATCTTCTTGGTGGAGCTGCGGCGGAAGATGGCTTCCAGTAGCCGATGCTTTTTAGGGATGGTGATCAGCAGATCCAGATTGTTCTCTTCGGCAAAACGATTGATCGCAGTTGAAATTTCCTCCTCTTCAATGAAATGATAGACGGGATTGGTGCCCTCCAATAAGGTATGCAGCAGCATGGATTGCTCCGGGGTATCGCTTCGGAATTCACGATCCTGAAAGTCTACGTTCAATACATGCAACTCCGCTTTGAATGCTTTTTGAAACTGTTGGATGAATCGAGTGGGCGTGGTATCAACCACCTCACGAAAATCGCAAGCCAATCCGATCTTCTTGATCCCATGCCCGAACGTTTTTCCCTCAGGCACCGCGATCACCGGATAGGTCAGTTTGCGAATAGCAAAAAGCGTGGTGCTTCCAAACAATACCCGCTGGGCACCTGTGAGTCCGGTGGCCCCCATCACGATCGCAAATGGATCGAGCTTGTCGGCCACATGCTGCAATTCCTCCACCACATTACCCAAGATCGCTTCCGTGTACACTTTAAACGCGTTTCCGTGCACATGATGCAGATCTGATTTCAGCTGATCCAATTGTTTTTCGGCTGAACTGCGCAGATCGTCGAGTGAAACCAGTACCATCGGACCGTCGGCAAACGCCACGGGCACCTGATAAACATGCACGATGGTTACACTGTGACCAATCGACTTAGCCAGGTCTATGCCGTAATTCACGGCATTCCGCGCCACCGGCGAGAAATCCGTTGCAATGAGGATTGTTTTCATGCGACGAATCTAGTCGGAGGAAATCATGACAAAGTTGACCGGCGTGGGTTGGGGAAATGATTAGAAACAGTAGAGGGCAGAGAGTATAAGGTAGAGTATTCAAACTAACTCAACATCAAACGAAAGACTTCTCAATATCAACCCTTAACCCCAATCTTCTCAACCAAGCGCTGCGCAGCAGCGCGTAACGTCTCTTCCTTCTTCGCAAAACAAAACCGCACCACCTTGTGATCGTCGCCGTTTCGATAGAACGCTGAAACCGGAATCGTGGCCACCCCAGCTTCTTTTATGAGGCGAACAGCAAAATCAGAATCCGACTGATCGCTGAGCTTACCATACTTGGCACAAACAAAATAGCTTCCATGACTGGGCAAGAACTCAAACCGGCTTCCCTGCATGAGCGACAAAAACAGATCGCGCTTCTTCTGTAAGAAAGACCCCAGCAACAAATACCCTTCTTTATTATCGAGATAATCCGCCAAGGCCACCTGCGCCGGAGCAAAACAAGTAAACACATTGAATTGATGCACTTTCCGGAATTCTTTCATCAAATCGGGCGGGGCGATGCAATACCCCAACTTCCAGCCAGTGCAGTGATACACTTTTCCGAAGGAGAAACACACAAAACTCCGCGCCCTCAACTCCGGATAACGAAGCATGCTCAAATGCGGCAGTCCATCAAAAATCAAATGCTCATAAACCTCGTCGCTAACGATGTATAATTCAGGATTCGATGCCACAATGCCTCGCAAAGCAACAATGTCGAGATCGGTTAATACAGTGCCCGTGGGATTGTGCGGAGAATTCAAGACGATGGCTTTGGTCTTCGCCGTGATCCTGCGCTTCACTTCCTCCCAATCGATTCGGTATTCGGGATAAGTGAGCGGAATCGTCACCGCTACGCCTCCATTGAGTTCGATATTCGGAATGTAACTGTCATAAGCCGGTTCAAATACGATCACCTCGTCACCCGGATGTACAAGTGTGGTTAATGCCGTATAGATCGCATAGGTACCGCCGGGTGTAATGGTGATCTCGGTGTTCGGGTCGACCGCCGCACCATACAGCGTGTGTGCCTTTTCGGCTAGTTTCTCCCGCAGGGGACCATAACCCGGCATCGGCGCGTACTGATTGAATCCGTCGCGCATGGCCTTGCTGACTCCATCCCGCAACGCTTCGGGCATCGGGAAATCCGGAAAGCCTTGTCCCAGGTTCACTGCCTGATGCTCCGTGGCCAACGCACTCATCGTGGTAAAGATGGTGGTGCCAACGTTGGGAAGTTTCGAAATGATCGCCATGATTAGAGATATTGCTCGCCAAAATTCCGCTTCACTTCGGCGACGTATTCTTTGATCGCTTGTTCCTGATCGCGCTTGCAGATCAACAACACATCCGGGGTATCCACGATGATGTAGTCTTCCAGTCCCTGCAACACCATCAGCTTATCAGCGCCGGCATGCACCATGCAATTGTTGGCATCGACCACCATCACTTGCTTGCCCACAACCGCATTGCCGAAATAATCTTTTTCCATATTGTCCCAGGCGCTGTTCCAAGTACCCAGATCACTCCAGCCGAAATTGGCCGGGATCACGTATACGTTGTCTGCTTTTTCCATTACGGCGATGTCAATCGACGTATTCACACACTGGGTGTAGATTCGCTCGACGGCTTCGGCTTCGGCCGATGTATTGAATGCAGTTCGTTCGTTCTGAAACAACTCGTTGATCTCCGGTGCATGTTTTTCGAATGCCTCCAGGATGCTGTCGATCGTCCAGATAAAGATCCCTGCATTCCACAAGAAATCACCGCTGGCCAAAAAGGTTTGGGCCATGTCGAGGTTGGGCTTCTCCGTGAAGGTCTTCACGTCATAGACCTCCCCCAGTTTCGCCTCCGGATCAAACTGGATATATCCATATCCGGTGTTGGGATGATTGGGCTTGATGCCAATGGTGACCAATGCCTTCCGCTCTTCTACAAACGTAAACGCTTGGTCAATCACCGATTCAAATGCCTCGCCATCCATCACCAGGTGATCGGCCGGTGCCGCGATCATGGATGCACTTGGATCAAGAGCCTTCAACTTATAGGCGATGTAAGCAATGCAAGCCGCTGTATTTTTCCGGTAGGGCTCCGTAAGTATTTGTGCTGTCGAGATCTCGGGCAATTGCTCGCGCACCAACGACGCATATTCAGAAGAAGTAACGATGTAAATATTCTCGATGGGCACCACCTTTTTGTAGCGATCCACGGTTTGTTGGATCAAGGTTCTTCCCAATCCCAGTACATCCAAAAATTGTTTGGGATAGCTAGAGCGACTCATCGGCCAAAACCGACTGCCGATCCCTCCGGCCATCACGGCCACGTAACGATGTTTATTCATAGGTCAATGAAGTCCTTCGCGGACCAGATCGTGCAAGTGAACGATTCCGATGTACCGACCTTCTGCCGTCACCACCAGTTGGGTGATCGAGTGATCTTGTAATACTTCCAAGGCTTCCACCGCCAAGGCATCTGCTTCTATGGTTTTCGGAGAAGGGGTCATGATGTCCAATGCCTTCATCCCATTCCAATCCATTCCTTTTTCCAGCATGCGGCGCAGATCCCCGTCGGTAATGATCCCCAACAAGCGATCCTCTCCATCCACTACGGCCGTCACCCCCAATCGCTTCTGCGTCATCTCCAAAATCGCCGCTTGAACAGATGCATCGCTTTTTACCAAGGGACGCTCATTGGCCTTGGCCAGATCCATCACCCGCAGATACAACCGCTTGCCCAAGGCGCCACCGGGATGCACGCGGGCAAAATCATCGGAACGAAATCCGCGCAGCTTCATCAAACAGATCGCCAGCGCATCCCCCATCACCAATTGGGCAGTGGTACTGGTGGTTGGGGCCAGATTATTGGGACAAGCCTCCTGCTCCACCACCGTATCGATCACGATATCGGCATGCGTAGCCAAATAAGAATCCAGTTTACCGGATAAGGCGATCAAGGTATTTCCAAACTCACGGATCAAGGGCACCAGCGTTTTGATCTCCGGACTTTCCCCGCTCTTGCTGATCAAGACCACCACATCTTCAGGCAAGATCATACCCAGATCACCGTGGATCGCATCGGCAGCATGCATGAAAACAGCCGGCGTGCCTGTTGAATTGAACGTGGCAACAATCTTTTGCGCGATCACGGCACTTTTCCCGATGCCGCTGATAATGACCCGACCCTTGGTCTGGGCCAAGGCCTGCACCGCCCGCTCAAAATCGGGACCCAACCGGTCAGCCAAAGCGGCTACCGATCTCGACTCCAGGTCGATGGTCTGACGGGCAATATCCAACAGGGATTGAGACATAGGCAATGAAAAGCGAAGCAAAACTACCGATTTTAGTGGGGTATGCAGAGCGTTAATTCTCTCTCCAAAACGGGGATTTTCCCCCTTGATATAAGCCCCTCAAAACGTAGCTTCGTCCACCCTAAAAAATAGCGGGATCCACTGCCCCGAATAATCGTACCTTAATGCGAATCCGGGGATCCCCAGATTGTTTAAGAAAATGCCCAAAAACACGAACATAAAGGTCACAAAACCGAAGAAGTCTTCTGCCACCCAGCCTGCCTCAACCCCTCGATTCGACCTGCACCAGGCCCTGAAAACGCATTTCGGGTTCAGTCAGTTCAAGGGGCAGCAGGAAAAAGCCATCGAATCCCTCCTGGCCGGACGCGACACCTTTGTGATCATGCCCACCGGCGGTGGCAAGAGTCTTTGTTATCAACTCCCCGCCTTGGTCAGCGAAGGGGTGGCCATCATTGTATCGCCCCTCATCGCCTTGATGAAAAACCAGGTTGATCTGATCCGGGGCTATAGCAACCAGGATGCCATCGCTCACTTCCTGAATTCGACCCTAAATAAAAAAGAGATCAAAGAAGTTCAGGATGATCTCCGCAGCGGCACCACCAAAATGTTGTATGTGGCCCCGGAAACACTGACCAAGACCGAGAACCTGGAATTCTTCAGCGAACTACCCATCTCTTTTTTCGCCGTGGATGAAGCCCACTGTATCTCCGAGTGGGGCCATGATTTCCGCCCCGAATATCGTCGCCTTCGCGAAATGATGAATGAGATCAGCGAGACTGCCCCCATGATCGCACTCACCGCTACCGCCACACCCAAAGTACAAACCGACATCGTTAAGAACCTGGAGCTTCGCGAAGCCAACGTATTCATTTCTTCCTTCAACCGGTCCAACCTCTATTATGAAGTGTTGCCGAAGATCAAGAAGGCACAGACCGATGAGAACATCGTCCGACTCATCAAGAGCATGAAAGAAAAAAGTGGGATCATCTACACGCTCAATCGCAAGACCACCGAAGAGCTGGCCGATTTACTCAAAGCCAATGGCATCAAGGCAGTGGCGTATCACGCCGGACTGGACAGCAAACTCCGTGCCGAACGTCAAGATCAATTCTTGGGTGAAGACGTACAAGTGATCTGTGCCACCATCGCCTTCGGGATGGGCATTGACAAGCCGGATATCCGTTTTGTGATTCACTACAACATTCCCAAATCGATCGAGAACTATTATCAGGAAACCGGTCGGGCCGGTCGTGACGGACTCGAAGGAAAATGTGTGCTTTATTATTCGCACAAAGACGTCAGCAAACTCGAACACCTGATGCGGGATAAACCACTCAGCGAACGCGAAGTGGGTGCGCAATTGATCAGTGAAACCGTTGCCTTTGCCGAAACCGGTGTTTGCCGTCGAAAATTGCTGATGAGCTATTTCGGAGAAGAGTATACGAATGAGAATTGTGGTCAGTGCGACAATTGCCGAAATCCAAAAGAAAAACACGAAGCCAAAGCCGAAGCAGTGGTGGTGTTGAAAGCCATTCGCGAATTGGATGAGCGATTTGCTACCGACTATGTGGTGCAGATCCTCATCGGGAAAGCCACTCCACAGATACAGATGTTCCGCCATGAAGGATTGAACGCCTTCGCCTCCGGCAACGATCGGGAACCCTTTTATTGGAACTCATTGATCCGCCAGATGTTGCTGGGGGGATTGCTGGTGAAGGACATTGAGGAATATGGATTGCTAAAGATTACGAAGAAAGGGGATGCCTTCTTAAAGAAACCAAAATCATTCGAGCTCATATTGAACAACCTGTACAACGATGCCCATGCC
>Ga0102923_1000677_pt1 | contig 9663 bp, 7 predicted proteins | sample Colrivmeta156902_FD_78206 | JGI IMG/M metagenome (GOLD analysis project Ga0102923, IMG submission 78206) | Estuarine microbial communities from the Columbia River estuary - metaG 1569-02 | ecosystem: Environmental > Aquatic > Marine > Intertidal zone > Estuary | place: USA: Columbia River Estuary...
CGATGATCCGAACTTTGTCAAAGTCGCCATCGATAAAAACTCCAACGCCCTCTTTTTCAGCCGAAGCCGCATTCCTTTTCCGCGCGACCCGAATACTTCGGTCACTTACTACGAACACATCGGCGTGTATGCATTTCGAAAACAAGCCTTGTTGGATTTCGTTTCCTGGCCCATGAGCGCAATGGAATCCGCAGAAAAAGTAGAGTGCCTTCGATATCTCGAGAATGGTGTGTCGATGAAAATGTTGTTGGTCGATTATTTAGGCGTCGAGATCGACACCCCCGACGATCTGAAAAAAGCAGAAAAATTGATTAAACCCGATCCGAATACATGAAATTCAGAAACTTCAAATTGGTTGGTTATGTGGTTTATGGACGAGGCGGCTTCAATCAGCTGGATGAGATCCTCGCGCCTCACCGAAAAGACGGACAACCCATGGTCTTCTTGGTCGATCATTTCTTCGAAGGAAAAGAACTGGTTAATCGCATTCCCCTACGCGATAACGACCTGATCCTCTTTGCCGACGTAACCACCGAACCCAAAACCGTCTATGTAGATGAGCTGGCTTCTCGGCTGAAACAAGAGTTCGGCTCGATCAGCGGCGTGATCGGAATCGGCGGCGGATCCACCCTAGATTTGGCAAAAGCGGTTTCCTTGATGATGAACAATCCGGGCTCTTCGGCCGATTATCAAGGCTGGGACTTGGTCAAATTCCCAGGCGTTTATAAAGTAGGCGTTCCAACACTAAGCGGTACCGGTGCGGAGGTTTCACGAACAACCGTGTTGACTGGCCCCACCAAGAAACTCGGCATGAACTCCGACTTTACGCCATTCGATCAAATTGTATTGGATCCGGAATTGACGCGCAATGCGCCCAGCAACCAACGCTTCTACACGGGCATGGATTGTTACATCCACTGCATTGAAAGTTTGGAAGGAACATTCTTGAACGAATTCAGTAAAAGTTATGGGGAGAAGGCGCTGGAGCTTTGCAGAAAGGTTTTTGTGGATAAAGCAGGTTGGGATGATGAGTCGGATGACCAGCTGATGATGGCTTCGTATGCGGGAGGAATGAGCATCGCCTATTCACAAGTAGGTGTGGCACACGCGGTGAGCTACGGACTGAGTTATTTGCTGGGTACCAAACACGGCATCGGGAATTGCATTGTGATGAATCACCTCGAAGAATTCTATCCGGCCGGCGTAAAAGAATTCAAGCACATGGTTCAAAAGAATGGAATTGAAATCCCGGTTGGTATTTGCAGCGGCCTCACCAATGCTCAATTCGATCAAATGATCGACGTGTCGTTGGGCATGAAGCCTCTTTGGGAAAATGCGTTGGGCAAAAACTGGGAATCGATCATGACACGCGATCGACTCCGCGCACTCTACGAAAAACTATAAATCATGATGGAAAAGCGTTCGGCCAATTACTTGCGATATCTACCGGGGCTCTCTCGGGTAGGGGCTGAACGTACCGGAGAGATCCTGGCGATCAACCCCACAATCACGCCAAGCCGAACCGAAGCGGAGAAAATACACGTTTCAGTCTATGATTATTCGGCCGACACCATCAACACAGAGGTTTTAGAAAACATTAATTCCACCTTTTCCTATAAGGAGCGCGATACGGTATCGTGGATCAACATAGATGGCATCCGAAAAAATGATGTGGAAGCAATATGTGCCCACTACGGTGTGCATGCGCTGATCGTAGAGGATATTTTGAGCATTGGGCAGCGACCCAAGATGGATGAGATGGATGAACATCTTTTCTGCCTGCTGAATATGCTTTATTTCAACGAAGAGAAAAAGACCATCGAGTCGGAGCAGATCAGCATCGTATTGGGTAAGAATTTTGTTTTGTCATTTCAAGAAGACGCAAGCCGCGACGTATTCAATCCCATTCGTCACAAACTCTCGATTCCCAAAAGCCAGGTTCGGCAACGTTCGGCCGACTACCTGTTGTATAGCATGTTGGATTTGATCGTGGACAACTACTACCTCGTAATGGAAAAAGTGGGCGACTTGGTGGAGGCGCTCGAAGACGAGGTGAGTCGCAAGAGCAACAAAAGATCCTTGGCCCGCATCAATCAACTCCGAAAAGAGTTGATCGTTATGAAGCGAAATGTTTCGCCCGTTCGAGATTTGGTAGCGGGCATTCTACGCAGCGAATCGGAGTGGCTGGAGGAGCGAACCATGAAGTATTTTAAAGACGTGCACGATCACATCTTGTTGGCGGTTGACTTGAGTGACAACTATCGCGACGTGATGATGAGTGTTCAAGACCTCTACATCAGCAACGTAAACCTGAAACTAAACGAGGTAATGAAGGTGATGACGATCGTGACCTGTTTGTTGGCGCCCGCTACTGTAATTGGAGGAATATTCGGAATGAATTTTGATGTGATTCCCGCCGCGCACCACCCTTATGGGTTCTATGCAGCCATCGGGTTGATGTTTGCCATTCCCATCCTCATGCTGGTGATCATGAAAAAACGGGGATGGTTTTAGCCACCCCCGTTCGGTTCTGTATTCAATTTTCTTTTTAACGTTCGGATAGAAACTCTGCACGACCCTTGATCTTGGGGTCGGCGTTTAATCCTTTATCGGTTGCTTTTTTAGACAGCGGTTTCCAATCTTTCTCCAAGATCAATTCAAGTTCAGCGATGGCTTTTTTAGTTTGCGTCGACAGCTGATTGATGTTGTCGATCTCGTTCTGACTGGGCGCTCCCTGATATCCGGCCACCTCGTTAAATAGGGTTGCCAGCTTCTCTTTTAATTGAGGCGGTGCAGTACCCACGTAATTATCGCCGGTGGTGACGACCAAGGTAGATTTAAGGTTGTCTAGCTTTCCTTTGATCGTAGCGACCGTTTTTGCAAACTCTTTTTGCTTGGATAAGGAATCGCAGACTGCAATTAGTTGATCAACCCGATAGGTTGCATACGCCACATCTTCGTTCAAGGCATACAACTCCATGGAGTAGCGATGATTCAATTGCTTATCGGCCAGCGTGAATCCGGATGTGGGATTGTGTTGATAGACTATTGATCCGTTATAGGTTTGGTTTGCTTTTGTCAACACCACCTTATACGTTCCGGGAAGAACACGAGGGCCAAAGAATCCGCCACGAGCAAAGGTTTTCGCCTTCGCCAGTTTGGGGGCTTGCATCCGTCCATCCCAATAAACAATGTTGATTCCCTTCTTTTTGCCGGCAGGAAGTGAGGCCAGCTTTTTTCCGGCCGAATCCTGTATCTCCAAATTCATTTTACCAAACGTGTGTCTGTTTTTAAGGTAGTAAACAACTCGGGCGTCACGATTGGGGTTGCCTCCAACATATTCACCCGCGTCCGCTGTTTTTCCAAAACCGGTTTCATCATTGAAATGGAAGACGGGTGTTGGCAACAGCGTTGCGTCTTGTTGTAAAACGGTTGCTGTGATAGATCGAAGAGGGGATACATCATCCAGAATGATCACGCCGCGACCATGCGTAGCCAAGATCAGATCGTTGGTAATCGGATCTTGTGCCATGTAATGAACAGCCACCGGAGGCATGTTGTTGGTGAAAGCCAACCAGTCTTGTCCGCCGTTGAGGCTGATGTACAAACCCTGTTCGGTTCCCAGGAATAACAGGTTGGGGGATTTAAGATCTTCATGAATATGACGAACAAATCCTTTAACCCCGGTCATTGGTAGACGATTCCATGTTTTTCCGCCATCGGTTGTTTTTATGGCATAGGGGGTAAGGTCGTTCTGTGTATGACCCTCCAATGCCGCATAAGCAATCTGCTTATCAAATCGACTCGGCTCTATTTGATAAACCCACGTGTTCTTGGGCGCAACGGTTTGGTTGGGGGTTCGGTTGTTCCAACTTTTTCCCCCATCCTCGCTGAGTTGAATATTACCATCATCGGTTCCCGCCCAAATGGTGTTTTCGTCGATCGGAGATTCAGCGATCGTGAAAATGGTGCAATGGTTTTCGGCGCCGCTGTTGTCAGTCGAAAGTCCACCCGATTTATCCTGTTGTTGTTTTTTGGGATCGTTGGTGGTTAGGTCTGGGGAAATGCGTTGCCAAGTTTCACCTCGGTCTTCTGAACGATGAACGAATTGGCTCCCTACATAAATCCGATCGGGTCGATTGGGGCTTAGCGCAATGGGTGTGTTCCAGTTGAAGCGAAGTTTGGGGTCGCCAGCTTGCGGGTATGGCTTTATGTTTTTGGTTGATTTTTTATCAATATCGTAGCGCCAAATCGATTCAGCCCCCTGCATTTCGCTGTAGGTGATTTTTTTTGTGGGGTGGGCTAGTACCCTAAAGCCATCTCCTTCACCAATTCGATTCCAATCTCCATTCACAATTCCACCAATGGAAGCTGAGGGGCCATACCAAGATCCATTGTCTTGCAGGCCACCATAAATATTATAGGGAGTTTGGTTGTCGATGCTGACGTGATAGAATTGGCTGACTGGTAATCCTTTTACATGTTCAAACGTGTTGCCACCATCACGACTGCGCCAAACACCGCCATCATCCCCCAGGGTGATTTCGTCGGAGTTTTGGACACCAAACCAGATGTCGTGTACGTCTGCATGAATACCAGAGAATGAACGAAAGGTCTTTCCACCATCGCGGCTGAAGGCTCCATTCAAGCCCGCCTTTGCTATAATATCCGGATTCTTTGGATCAATTACAATGCGCGAGAAATAAAAAGGACGAACCGATAATTCAAAATCGGCATTGAGGTGTTTCCAGTTGGCGCCTCCGTCCTCACTTCGGTACAATCCTTTTTGCTGTGGTTTTTCGCATTCGAGTACTGCGTAAAGTAGATCTGCTTTTGAGGGGGCGGCCGCAATGGCAATGCGTCCGAGTTTTCCGGCCGGGAATCCATTGTGGATTTTGTTCCAGGTTTTTCCGCCATCTATAGACTTGTAAAGGGCGCTGGATGAACCACCACTACTGAAAGAGTAGGCGGTTCTTCGAAACTCCCAGAAGGCCGCATACAGTGTGTTGGGGTTTGATGGGTCCATGATCAACTCAGAACATCCAGTACTGTCGTTCAGATATAAGATCTTTTCCCAGCTCTTTCCGCCATCTTCAGTTTTATAGACACCTCGATCTGAGCTATTGCCCCAAAGATTACCAAGTACCCCGACAAAAACCTGGTTATTTTTTTTGGGGTTAACGCGAATGGCGCTGATGCGTTCTGATTTTTCGAGTCCGGTTTTATTCCAGGTTTGTCCACCATCGTTGGATTTATAGATGCCGTCACCCACCGATACGCTATTGCGGGTCCACACCTCACCGGTACCCACCCAAATCACCTTATCGGGGTTGGTGGGGTCGAGGGTGATGGCTCCAATAGATTGATTGTGTTTATCAAAAACGGGTAGATAACTAAGGCCGCCGTTTTCAGATTTCCAAACACCGCCACCTGCGGTTCCCACCCACAGCACGCGCGGATTGGTAGGGTGGCCCTCGAGGTCGGTTATGCGGCCACTCATGACAGCGGGGCCAATTTGTCGGGCTCGGAGATCACCAAACAGGTCGTCTCCGGTTAAATTATTTTGGGCGGAAGAAAAAAGGGCAGCCAATAGGGTGGCTGCCAGTAAAGTAATTCGCATGGTGTGTGTTGCGTTTAGTTGATTTCGTAGGCAAACTCTTTGTCGTCGATGGTTACGTTGGGTTCTGCTTTTTCAAACTTGATGGTCTGCGCGGCGGCGCCAGCTACGCGAAATGTCATAGAAAAAGGAACAAATACCCCTCCCGCCTCTTGATAGTCGCTGAACAAGGTTTCAACCACAGATCCCTTAGCCGGCCCCTCTTGTGAAATGGTGCGTGTCATCAACAGGGCGCTGCTGGACTTGTCGATGTAGTAGGTAACGACATTGTCAACTGATACCCCATCGGCAAGGCGTGGTTTTTTTGTCATTTTGATCGCATAACAATCAGATCCGTCCACCTTCTCATCATCAACACGCGCTACCGTGTATCCAAGCGACTTATAGGTGATCATAACATCGGGCTCTTCCAATAAATCCTGTGCAATGTTGGTGCTCTCTTCGGTGGTCGACTTTTCGGCCTTCATCGTCATTTGGTTGGTCTTCCAGGCGGTGGTTCCATCGTATGCTTGTTGAACAAAGGTCATGCCCTGAAACGTAGCATAAATTTTCATCTTGTTGGGTGCCTTCAAAAAAACGATTGGCAACTCCATTCCTCCCATATCCACTTTGGCAGAAAGCTTCCAGGTTTGATTCTTGCGGATGGCCTCTTCGCCACCCATTGCTTTTACGTATCCGGAAACGATCTCTTCCGCTGTTTGTGAAAAAGCGCTGCCGATCATCAACATGGCCAACAAGAGTGAGTACATTTTTTTCATATGTTATTGTTTGGGTTTTTTATAAATAGGCACCGTGCTGCAAGGCTCTCCATACATGATGCTCTTGGCCACGGGTTGTAAGAGGCGGGTGATCTCGAGATAGGCGTCGGGACCAACCGGCAGATCCCCGCAACCCTTGACGACGATTCGCTGATCTTGATAGTGGGTGGGGTTGATCTGTTGAAGTCGTTCGTGAAAAATGGTGCGCCGATATTCCGGCTCGGTTCCTTGGTAAACACCTGCAGCAACGGGGGTTAAATAAGTAGCGATCAGCATATAAGCCCAGGCTGGGATAACCGCATCGGCCGAGCAGGTGACGGCCACGTGTTTGTCTTTATAGATCGACCAATCTGTGTTCTTAAGCGCTTCGCGGAAATCCTTTTCTTTCAGGATCAACCCCATAAACAAATGATCTTTCAGATCAAATACCAATATCTCTTCACACGGATACCACTCCTCTAGATTGAGGGTGATCAAGCCGCTCTCTGCTACCTTATTAATCAGGATTTCTGACATTGCTTCGCAAAGTTAATGGGCGAAACCCGCGAATTCTTTAGGGGTGTGTTAAAAAAAACCCGCCCCTGAAAAGGGGCGGGGGAGCAGTTAGTATTGGTACGATCAATAACGTCTAGACCGATAATCTTTGATTTCCGCTGCATTGCGCAGAATTCCTACCGGATTATTGGGGCTATACTGGTTATTCAGGGCTTGTTTGGCTTGCTCGGTACGGGCTTTGCGTTGCTCCTGGATGTCGCCAGCCGTCACCGGGGTGGTTCCTTGTTGTTCCACACGAACCACATACACACCGTTCATGCCTGGAATAGCGGCGTTCACCACTTTTCCTGTGTTGGCCGCATTAAACGCAGCGCCAATCACGCGGGGCTCAAATCCGAGGCTGGGGTTTTGTCCGCCGTTGATGCGCAGACTATCGGCCACTTCGATTGTTTTTCCGCCTAGCGCGGTAGCTGCTGCTTCCAGGGTGGAGATGTTTCCGATTTTATTTTGAATAATAGTTGCTTTTTTGCGATTGCGCAAGATTGGCTCCACAGAGGCGCGGGCTTTTTCAACCGACATAGTTCCCTCTTCCAAGACCTCGGTAACCGCCGCCACCACATAATTATTATCAATGCGCTCAGGCTTCAACACTTCGCCCAAATCGGCCTCATAGATTGCCCGAACAAAACTGCGTGAAATTCCAAGACCGGGGATCTCAGAAGACCAAGAAGGAATTCCGGGTGCTTGATTCCGCACCTTTCCTTGTGCCTTCCACTTCTTTTCATAGTTAGCCTCGAAAGTCTTCTGGTCACGACTCTCGGCCGCAAACTCATTTGCTTGGTTGAGTGCGGTGTTGTCGGTTTCTTGGCTGGCTACGATCTCGCGAGGGAGGTACGCAACTTTGTAATGAACGGTTGGCTTAATGAATGATTGAATTTCAATGTAGTGATACCCAAAAGAGGTTTTAACCACTTTGCGGTCGCCGGGTTTACCATCAAACAAAATGAACTTTCCGAATTCAGGCGCAAACCCTTCGGCTTGAATTTGAGTAGAGCTGAATGTCATCTCACCAGCGTTCTGGCGGCTTCCGTCAGACTGTGGGTTGTATTGATTCACCATTAGTCCCCAGTTGGCACCAGCCTGAATGGCGTTTTTAATGCTGTCAATTTTAATTGAAGCGGCGCTGTCTGCGTAACCTCCATTTGCAATATCAGTTGATACCAATACGTGTCGGCACATTACAGAGTCTGGAAGAATTTTAGATCCCATCATGCGCGCAACAACATAGCTGTTCGCGTCTAAATAAGGACCAAAAACCCCGCCAATAGGCAGGCGGAAAATAGAGTCTTTAGCCGCGATTTGTACGGTGTTCCCGTTCATATAACCATCAAAAAAATTCGCGCCCTCGCTAGCTAAGAAAAGGGGCACACTGTCGGCTGCAGCCAGTTTTTCTTTTAACTGAGTGGCCTCAGCTAAAACGGTTGCGCTATCGGTGGCGGAAGGCGACGCCGAGAAAGTAACAAACGCGATCGTTCTTGATTCGGGCTGCTTAAACTGCTTGGCGTTTTTATTTACGTATTCTCCGATTTCAGAGTCGCTTATTTTAATAGTACTATCTGGTACGCTGCTGTAGGTTTCTTTTACAAAGGAGATCTTCGCGATTCGGCTATTGTCCGCGTTTTGTTTTTCAACCAACCATTTTGGCGTATTCAGGCTGCTGGAGAATAAGGCGGTGTATTTCTCATATTGGCGCTCCAAAACCATATTATTCAACAACTGATTCAGTTGTGTTTTTTGGTTGTTGTCGCCGCTTTTACGAATCTGGGCGATGGTTTGTTGAACATTCGCTGGGTTATACGGCTCTTGTGGATTGCTTAAGTATTGGCGCGCAATCTGAGAGGGGTTATTGCCATATAAAAGGTCATTCAACTCTTTCTTTCCAACCGATACGCCAACACTGTTGAATGATTGAGTCAATAAGATTTGGTTGATCTCTTGGTTCCAGGCCTTATCTAGTGCTTGTTGGTTTAAAGCACCTGTTTGTGGGTACCCTTGTGATTTTAAACTCTCTTCCTCTTGATTTACTTTATCGTTGAATTCATCAAAAAGGATCTTCTTTCCATTCACCGCTCCAATCGTGTTAGGTAATGAATTGGCGCCGCGGGATTGGCCAGCAAAGTAGTCGGTCAAAATAAAGCCAACCAAGGCTAAGGCAATCAATACAACGGTCACCTTTGCATACTTATCGCGGATATCCTGTATAACAGACATAAATACAATTATTTAGGGTGGCAAAAATAGGGTATTTAAGAGGTAAAAAAGACGAATCCCGGGGGCAAAAAATACCCCTTACAAAAACTATTTACCTGGTTATCAGTAACTTATAAAAAATATATGGGCTCGGTTTTTTATTGTCTTCCGGGTTGGAGCAAGGAAATAAAATTGCCCCCATTTTGGTGTGGATTAACTGTGGATAGTGTCAATATTGTGTTAGTCTCTTCGGTTGGTAATTGTAGACTGTATGTGGGTTAGTTTTTGCTTGGCTCTAGTTTTGAGCTTTTGTTGTATAAGTTGGTGTTTATAAACAATCCATAAACAAAGAGATTGATTGTTTATTCTATTTCTAAATATCTAATAACCAGAATATTGATGTTTAATTTTTATATAATCTGTTTGGTTTATTAACAAATCCACACCCCTAATAATAGTAGCTTTTAATAATAAAATATCTATTCTTTATTATTATAGGGAGGTGTATAACTGTGATTTCTTTTTTTGATTTCATTGAGCGAA
>Ga0102923_1000705_pt1 | contig 9519 bp, 13 predicted proteins | sample Colrivmeta156902_FD_78206 | JGI IMG/M metagenome (GOLD analysis project Ga0102923, IMG submission 78206) | Estuarine microbial communities from the Columbia River estuary - metaG 1569-02 | ecosystem: Environmental > Aquatic > Marine > Intertidal zone > Estuary | place: USA: Columbia River Estuary...
ACGATATTTTCTAAACGGTCCGTTGCCACAATTTTCTCCATCCGGCTGGCTGTCGGCGAAAAGCAACTGGTGTTACTTCCGTATGAGAATTTTACTCTGAGTATGGCCCTTCATATGCACCTGGCTCATCGATTGCCCGTGCAAGAAGGGGAATTGCATTCATTTTTACCGTGTTATTGCTCAAAGCTCTGCGGTATGAGCCCACATTGGCCCAATGGGTTACAAGACTCCACAGGGTTGGATCATCCAGATTTTGGCCGAACTCGCCGCTTAGGTAACCTGGGCAGGCAGCTAGAGCCTCAAGAGCAACTGTGAGTTGAACTTCAAAAGTGCTGGCTTCAGCTAATGGAGTAGTAAAGCGTGCGATGGCAAGCATGCGCACACCCTACAACCCACAACTGGTTCTATGGGAATGCAGCCTGCACATCTTCGGCGGTGACATCTGCCATGGCCTTATCAATGTGAATAGTGACCGGTGGGTCACTCAATACTGCGATGAGGGTCTCGAGAGGCGAGCAACTGTCTTCGTTGCAACTTGCTTCAGTAACAACTACTGAAACATCTTCATTTCTCAAATGAAGTCGTACCCAGGATTTTACCTGGGCAGAGTGAATCGAGTTATCGACTCTTCTCTGCCCAGGAGGCTGAATTAGCGGCAATTTAACCCTGCTCGAAGATTTGCAAGATTATCTCTCATCATTGAGATGTAATCATTTGTTCCCTCAGGTGTGAATTCGAGCGCAGACAAGAGACTTGTTGTTGCTCCAATTGCTCTAGCTACCGTTTCAGAAAGATCTGCGGGTAGAACATCTTCAAAGAAGACAGTCTTTACCCCAGCCGCTTTGGCTTCATTTGCAATTTCAGCAAGCAGTTTCGCATCCGGTTGATCATCAGGGCTAATTCCAGTAATGGCAATCTGTCTTAGACCATATGTATTCCCCAGATACTGAAATGCTGCATGAGATGTAACTAGAGTTTTTTGTTCACAACTAGCTAATCCAATTTTCATATCTTGATCCAGAGATGAAAGTTCAGATTTCAAGGTATCAAAATTGGCCTCAAATATTTCCGCTGAATCTGGAGCTAATGTCTTTAAAGTATCTGCTATCTGGGCACCCATCACGATCATGTTGGACGGCATCAACCAAATATGTGGATCCTTGCCTCCGGTTAGTGACTCTTTTCCTAGATCTGCCGGGGCATCCAAGATAACCATCCCTGGGGCTTTAGCTAAGTCAACTGCAGTAACCTCGGCAGGCAGGTTTGAAACCGCCGCATCTACATCTGGCTGGAATGAAGCGCCGATATAGAAAATTGCATCTGATTCATTCATCGATGCAATTGACTTTGCATCAAGGGTCAAATCATGTGGTTCGGCACCATCTGGAGTAAGTGATGTACTAGAGACTAAATCTCCCCCAATTGCATCAACTAAGTATTTCACTGGATAAAAATTAGAGACTACTTGTAATTGAGATGATGAACTTTCATCGGAACTGCTGCACGAAGATAAGCCGAGAGCAATCACTGCGAATGAGAGAATTACAGCCAGGGATTTAAGCCATTTTTTGGATTTCATATATGTCCTTCTTTCCTTTACGTGGTGGTTGGATTTTTAACTCTTGAAGTTCTGGATAGTGCTGCAAATTGTTCGGAAAATCCTTCATGACAAATTCCGCCAATAGCCTTGTTAATGTCAATGAATGCATGGACCCAAACCACAAAGGTTTATGTCCAACTTTTCTCTCTGAAGCGGTTGGTAGCACGACAGCTATATCACCTTTTTCACAGGGGCCAAGGCAATCTGTAAGGTCAACTAGTACCCCAACATCTTGCAACTGCTTTAGGGCAGAAACTCTGTCATCGGCTCCCATTCTGTGACCCGGTTTAACCCCACAACAACATCCTCTGCATAATTTGACGCGACGAACTTCTCCCTCGATCATTTCATTGAACACTTTTCTGTGTTTTTCTCATCAGAAGTTCGCTCAAGTGAAAAATTTGTGAATGACTTAATTGCAAAAGAAAGCGCAATCAGGGATGTGCAGGTAAGCGCCACGGCAGGACCGACAGGAATTGCCAAGTGATATGAAGCAATAACGCCAAAAGTGCTAGAGAAAACTCCGATTCCCATCGCAACAAAACGTGCCTTACTTATGTGAATTGCAAAGATTCGGGTGATAACAGCTGGCCCCACACTTAAAGAGATTGTCATGAGAACACCCACGGATCCCAGTCCAATCACCGTTGTTCCAGCTAAGGCCAAGATAAGTATTGCGTCGGCTCTTGTGACCTTTACTCCGATAGCCGATGCGTGCTCGGGATCAAAGGATGTGGCAATCAGCATTGGATGGGCCCAAAGCATTAACAGGATAATTGCTAAGGCAGTAAGCGCCATGCCTGCAATATCTGTGAATGTGGCGGACAAAGGATTGCCAAAGAGATAGTGCGACAAGCTCTTTGAGTCTGTGCTCCTTGATGCCAAAACAACGCCTAATGCAAACAAAGCTTGAGAAGCAACACCGACTGCGCCATCTTCACTTGATTTTCCTTTGCGAACCATAAGGCTTACAACTAAAGCCAATACGATCGCTGTGCCCATAGCCCCAACAAGAATGCTGACACCAAGCATCGAAGCAATAATCACTCCTGGCAGCACCGAGTGCGACATTGCATCTGTTAAGTAGACCATTCTTCGAGTCAAGGCCCAGTAACCAGTTAGCGGTGCAACAATCCCAGCAAGAATTGAAATAATGAGTGCATTTCGCATGAACTCATATTGAAAGGGCTCGATAAGTAAGCTCTCTAGAAACATCAAACAGTCACTTCTGAAAGATTAGGATTTATATACAGTGTGGGAATCACCCGTGTTGGTGCGCCATCTGCAATGACTTCGCCTGAAAGCAAAACAGCACGAGAAAAATGTCCCTGCACTATATCTAGTTCATGCATGGCAGCAATGATGAGAGTTCCTTCATTTGCTCTTTGTTTTAGTAAGTCAAGGATTCTCTGGGATGAAGGTGCATCAAGTCCACTGAGCGGCTCATCAAGAAGTAGTACCTCTGGCTTGCTTACCAAACTTCACGCAATTAAGATTCGCTGAGCCTGACCGCCAGAAAGAGTACTGAGCAAGCGGTCCCCTAAATGCGAGCCTTCAACTAACTCCAACGCTTCCCATGCAAGTTTTACTCTCTTGCTCTTGTTTTTGTACCCTGCGAGATGATGGTCACCTGCGGTTCCCGTTAAGACAACATCAATGGCCCGCATAGGAAGATCCCAACGAAGATTTGCTCTCTGGGGTACATATCCAATGCCTGGTTGGTGATGTCCATGATGACACTCGCTCTCTTTGAATTTCAGAGTGCCGGTAAAGTTTGTGAGTCCAGCGATTGCAAGCAAAAGAGAGCTTTTACCTGCACCATTTCTACCTGAAAGTGCTACTAATTCACCTGCCTCAAAATCGAGGTTTACATTCTTAACGGCACAGAATTGATCGCGAAAAACATTTATCCCGCTAAGAGTCAGCACTGGGTTTTTTGTCAGGAGATTAACAGCGATCATGCGATCGATTCTTGATAGATCGCGCCATCGGCGTGACAGACCACAAGATTGTTACCAGTAGAGTCCCACAAGATAAAACGCACCTCACTTGAGGAATAGCTCTTTATCCGTTTCATCGGTGGCATTGGTTTTTCTGGTGCACCTTTGGCAACATCCCAAATACGAACCATTCCAGCTCCGTCACCAGTTGCAATTACTCCAGCTTTAGTGGGATGCCAAGCAAGCGCCGTTCCGCCGTAAACATGTTTTGGCAAAATCCTGGGAGCACGACCCTTAGGACCCTTTCCCTTGAAATCCCAAACCGTTACCTCATCTGCTCCATTGTTTGCCAACCACAATCCGCTGCTATCAAACTGTGCATCAGTTACCTTGCGAGGAAAGCCTTGCATTTCAAGTCGAGTTGAATCTTTAATCTTGAATACCTGCAAAGAGCAATCTTGATTTCCACTGACAATCCAATCAGCGGCGGGGCTTACAGCAAGACAAAGAAGTGAGCCTACGAATTCCTTCTGTATTGGCTCAATATCATCGACGGTGCTCATAATCGAGACTCCGCCAAAACTTGCAACTGCAATATTTTCTTGATCCGGCAACCATGAAAGATCCATAACAGTGGATGCGAAATCCCCTGCTGTCCGAATGCAGGTTCCATCTATCGTGTAGAGCTTTACTTTTTTTCCAAAAGCAACTGCAACGATGGAGCCATCCTTGTTCCAGGCCACACTTGATGACCACTGACCTCTTAGCTCTGTTATAAGTTCTTCATTTACTAAGTCATATAAGACAAATCCATCTGAACCCGCTACGGCAGCAACTGTTCCTGATGGATTAACCGATAAATCTGTTCCGCCGCTATCTAAATCTGCAATCTTCAGATAGCCGATGGAAGGGCTCCAACTGCCCAACCCTCCATCTGCATCGAGAATTACCGCAGCGTCCCCTTTGGCATAGGCCATGGTTACCGGTGAGATCGGCATCTTTTCAAGCTCTATTGCTTCTAAGGTCTCCATCAAACTTTCACCTTAGATTTTTTCTTGGAGTTCTCAGTAGCCATGCATGCCATAAAGCTATCGGTGAGTTCTTTCCGATCAAGATTCTTGCCAATGAAAATCATTCGATTAACGCGCGGCGCATCCTCCCACTTTGTAGTGAACTCACCGTTAAATAGCATATGTACGGCATGAAATACATATCTTTCATCCGAATCTGCGATCGACAGAATTCCCTTGCTTCTGTAAATATCTGTTCCTTTTTCGCCCAAAAGCATTCCTAACCAGCCATTGAGTTTCTCAATATCCAGCGCGCCTTCAACTTCAATTCCAACGCTGGTAACTGACTGATCGTGCATGTGCTCGGTATCAGTCAAAAATGCCGGATCTGTATCCATGATTCGCTGTAGATCAAAGGCGCCAATGTCTAGTAGTTCCCTTAAATCAACGTTTGCATTTACAGCTGGATAAATTGTTGCTCCTGCATTTAAGGATTTAATTGCCTTAATGACATCTGCTTGCTCTTGCGGTGTGGCAATGTCAGTCTTGTTAAGAACAATTCTGTCGGCAAATGCAATCTGCTCTACAGATTCATTCTCCACGCCCTCCTCTTTGACCTCGAGAAGATGCTGAAGTGCGTGCTTGGCATCGACAACCGTGATAATCGCATCCAACTTGCAAGCTGCCCGCAACTCATCATCTACGAAGAATGTTTGAGCCACAGGTGCAGGATCGGCCATACCCGTGGTCTCGATAACGATTCGATCAAACTTGTCTCTACGCTTGATGAGATTTCCGAGTATGCGAATCAAGTCCCCTCGCACGGTGCAACAGATGCACCCGTTGTTCATCTCAAAGATCTCTTCCTCGGAGGAAAGGACTAACGCATCATCAATGCCAACCTCGCCAAACTCATTTTCGATGACCGCTATTCGCATTCCATGATTCTCGGTCAGGATTCGATTGAGCAAGGTGGTCTTTCCTGAGCCCAAGAAGCCAGTAATGACGGTTACAGGGATTGGCCCTAATGCCTTTTCTTCTTGTTCCATTGATCTCTCCTCGCTTGTTGATAATGATACTCATTAACGATAGTGTAGGGGGCATGAAAGCGCAAGATTCGACTCTCGGATCCCCTGGCATGGTTAGGGAGCTATGGCTTCTGAAACAAGAGATCTCGGAGCTAGCGCCCAATAGTTCAACTTTTTTATCCGAGAATGGATTTCACCTTAGGTCTTTTATTCTTGGTGAAGATGATGGGATCTGGCTTTCATTAAATGCGCAATCCTTTAAAGATCATCCAGAGCAAGGCTCGTGGTCTCACCAAACATTCTTAGAGAAAATAAATGAAGGCTGGTTTGATCCGGAACGCTTTCTATTGTGCTTTGATGATGAGGGGCAGTTAGCAGGCTGTGTATGGAACAAGGAGCATCCGACAGAAGGTCGAAATCGTGTAGGTGAATTATTTTTACTATGCGTTTCACCCTCACATCAAGGGTGTGGATTAGGAAGGTCTCTTGCCGAGAAAAGCCTGGAAATGATGATCACTGATGAGATCACAACCGCGATGGTCTATACCGATGCGAATAATCTAAGAGCAATTGCTCTCTATCGTTCTTTAGGATTTCAGTTAAATTCAATCCAGCATTTAGAAAACAAAAAGGTGTCTTTCTGATGATTCGATTAAGGCTATTTCATGGATTATCACAAACATATCTAGGGGTTGTTAACTCAGAATTACAGAGTTATGACTGTGATGCTTCAATTGTCTATGAAAAATCCTTCAACGAAGGAGATCTTTTAGATTTCAGAATTTCCACGCCTGTCGGGATAAAAACCGGCTCTATTGGTTCTCCTGATGATTGCATTTCTTGCGTCAGTCGAAATCACGCTTATGAGGTAAGTAAGGAAATCTCAGGAGAATTTGAAGAGCTTACCTTGGGAGTGTTTTTCCCTGCACTTGTTGAGCCTCGGCCGGTTGCTGACTACATCTACGCTCTGGAAGATGAATTAGAAAATTCAACGCTAGACATTATCTCTGTCTCAACTGTCATAGATTTACTAACATTTAACCATGACATTTCAGTCGAGAAAGTAGCATCAGAGATTGCACGCTCTGAGTTTCTTTGCAGGAGTATTGAGTACTCTGACGCGTTGATTGTCACAAATTCTGATCGAGTGACTCCTGAATCAGGACAAATTGCCCTTGAAATAGCTGGGCAGATTAGAGCAAACATAAGTGTCATTGAGATGGGAGTTGGCGGTTTACCACTTTCTTCCTTTGAGTCAGTACCTATCTTTGATTACGAAAATGAATTGCGATATTCACCTTTGACAAGTGAATCAAGTATTTCCACTGTAGCGGGCTTAAAGAGTTCAAGATTTGTATGGCATGCTCAATCTCCAATGAACCCGGAGAGATTTGCTGCCTTTGTTGATAAGTATTTAGGGTATGTATATCGATCACGTGGAAATTTGTGGTTTGCAAATTGTTTAACGCAACAAGTTGGATGGGAGAGTTTTTCAAATGTCTATTCCATGGATCGGTTAGATACTTGGATTGAGATTGGAATACCTGCTGAAAGTTACTTAGTAATGCTCTATCAAAATGAGGAATTAACGCAAGAAGAATTGAGTACCGCCTTAACAGAATGCCTCCTCACAGATTCCGAGTTAAATACAGACACCAATACGTGGATCAATTTTAGCGATCCACTTTTCGATGCTATTCAAAAACAACAGGGCTAGGAAGGAATACAAATGCCAGTACCAAAGAGAAAAATGTCTCGATCAAAAACCCGGTCCAGACGTGCGAACTGGAAAGCATCACCCACAAATCTCATTAAGGTGAATATCAATGGCACTGACTACCGAATTCCCCATTCGCTGGTCAAAGCCGTTCGTCTCGGACACATCGATCCATCAAATTTCGTACACCACGAGAATAGGTAGTAATCAATCATGAGCCGGAGATGCCAAGTAACGGGTAAGGAAGTTAGTTTCGGAAATAATGTCAGCCACTCAATGCGACATACGCGACGAAGGTTTGATGTTAACTTGCAACGCAAACGTTATTGGGTGCCCTCATTAAATAGACACGTGACCTTACGTGTAAGTACTCGAGGTATAAAAGTGATTGATGCTCGTGGAATTGACGCGGTTGCGCGAGACATTATCGCTCGTGGCGAGAAGATCTAAAATTTACTTCTTTTTGCAGCTCTTACACACACCAAAAATATCTACTTTGTGACTCACTTCGCTGAAGCCGTTTTCCTTTGCAACTTTTTCTGTCCAGCTTTCAATCGCAGGTCCTTCAACGGTGATAGTTAATCCGCACTTGCTGCAAATCAAATGGTGATGATGACCATCATTTTGTCCACAATGTCGGTAGAGAGTCTCTCCATCAACGCTCTTGATCGCATCGATATCCTCTTTTTCAGCCATTTTCTGCAGAGTCCTGTAAACGGTGGCAAGACCTACCTTTAACTTCTTCTTGCTCAATAAGGCATGAATATCTTGGGCACTCTTGAACTCATCGACTCCGTAAAGGGCCTCAAGGATGGCGCTTTGCTGCCGAGTTGATCGCTCTACGATCTTCTTGTCTTCCTTGAGAGGCATGGGTAAATACTATCTGACTTGGAGCCTCAAACTGCGTCTGCGGGTATATGCGGAGAATCCAATGCTTGAGATAAACAAGAAAATCACAATCACAACGATTAAAGCGCCAGGGGCTAGGTCAAAGTAGAAGCTAGTTATGACACCTGAAACTGCACCGAATGATCCGATAGCGGCGGAAAGAATTCGAGTCCCGCTGAAACTCTTACTAATTTGCTGAGCGGTGGCCACGGGAATAATCATCAGAGCGCTCACTAACAATAATCCAACAACTCTCATGGCAATTGTTACGGTAACGGCCGTCATCACCGCCAAAAGCATAGAAAGCAATTTCACTGGAATTCCAGAGACCTGGGCAAATTCGCTGTCATGACAGAGCGCAAAAAGTGATTTCTTCAGCAATAGCGTTGCAAAGAATATCGCTACCGCCAATACAACTATCAATGCGATATCAAACTTGCTGACAGTGGTCAGTGAGCCAAAGAGATAAGAAAGCAGATTCACATTTGATTTCTTTGAAGAAAGCCCAATGAGAAGGACTCCCCCGGCGATTCCACCATAGAAGAGAACTGCAAGTGCGACATCGCCGCTAGTTTTCCCATATGCGCGAATGAGTTCTACAACTATCGCACCGATTGAAGCAACTATAACCGCGGTAGCAACAGGATTTGTTTGTAAAAGAAATCCTAAGGCCACGCCCGTTAATGCAATATGTCCTAATCCATCACCCATCAATGAAAGACGACGCTGAACTAAAAAGATACCTACTAGTGGGGCACATAATCCAACAACAAGTGCTGCTAGTAGTGCGCGCTGCATGAAGGCAGGTTCTAAGAATTCAAAAAACATCATATCTGCCAGCCTTCAGCTGGTTTTGAAGAAGAATGCGGATGATCATGGAAAATATGGCTATCTACCGCTTCAGCATCTGGTGAACCATCAAATGAGACGCGACCTTCGCGAAACATAATCACGCGGTCAATCAGCGGACGCAACGGCCCAAGTTCATGTGAAACCAAAACAACTGTTGTTCCACCCTGCACTAAGTGCTTGAGCGCTTCTGCAAAAACATTTTGAGTTGCAAGATCTACACCCGCAGTTGGTTCATCAAGAAAGAGTAAATCAGGCTCGCTAGCTAACGCCCGAGCGATAAGAGTTCTCTGATACTGCCCACCTGAGAGGGTGTTGATCGAGTCATTTTCGCGATCCTTTAGCCCAACGACTTCGATTGCATGAGAAATCTTTTCTTTATCTTCTTGAGTAAATCGGCGAAGCCAGCCATGGGACAAACGCCCAGATTCGACTACTTCAGAAACTGTTGCAGGGATGCCCATTGCATCATGAATCCGCTGCGGAA
>Ga0102923_1000720_pt1 | contig 9433 bp, 3 predicted proteins | sample Colrivmeta156902_FD_78206 | JGI IMG/M metagenome (GOLD analysis project Ga0102923, IMG submission 78206) | Estuarine microbial communities from the Columbia River estuary - metaG 1569-02 | ecosystem: Environmental > Aquatic > Marine > Intertidal zone > Estuary | place: USA: Columbia River Estuary...
CAGCCCGGACAAGCACCGGATATCCGTGTACGCGGGATCGGATCCATCTCCGCATCTTCTACGCCGCTTTATGTTATCGACGGAATTCCCGTTGTCAGTGGTGACATTTCCGGTGGGAATACCAATACCATTGCGGGACTGAATCCGAATGACATCGCCAGCATGACCATCCTGAAAGATGCGTCTGCCACCTCACTGTATGGTTCACGGGCAGCAAATGGGGTTGTATTGATCACCACTAAATCCGGTAAGTCTGGAAAGGTGAAGGTCAACTTCACGTATCAGCGTGGTTTCAATAATTACACCATCCGTGACGAACAGAAAACACTGACCACTTCGCAGTACATTCAATATTATCGGGAAGGATGGGTCAATGCCGGGAATCCGGTTTCTTCCTACGATTCCCTCTTGACCGCTAATCGCATCGATACCACCGTCAATACCGATTGGTTTGAGCAAGTACTTCGTCAGGGTAAATACTCTCAATACAATTTGAATATCAGTGGAGGTAGTGATAAATCCACTTACTACATGTCGGGCAGCTATTATGCCTCCGAAGCACCGACCAAAGGCGTAGATTATAACCGCGGAACATTCCGCACCAGCATCACTTCGGAGCTTTCTAAGAAATGGTCTGTAAAAGGAAGTCTGGCCGGCAGTTATCAACGCTCCACGAATTTCCTCGGTGGATCGTTCTTCGGGAATCCCATTCGTGCCATGTATCGGCTCGCTCCCTGGTTGCCGGTATACAAAAGCGATGGAGAGACGTATGAGCTTGGGTACAACAATGGGTACAATCCGGTCGCGGTCATTGAAACCACCAAGCGATTGGCACAAACCTATAACTTGGCTGCCAATGCATCTACCACATTCAAGATTATGGATGGCTTGCAATATGAAGGAAGTCTGGCATTGGATTTCAACCACGCTTTCCGCAGCATCTACTATGATCCCCGCGTTGGAAATACCTACGTAGCTGTTGGCGGATCGGTGACCAATTACACCCAAGACATCACCAACTGGGTGGCCACGAACATTCTGCGGTACAAGCGCACCTTCAAGGATATTCATGCGGTAGAAGCATTTGCCGGCTATGAAGCACAAAGCCGCGGCGACCTGGAAACCAATGTAACTGTTAATGGAATTGCACCGGGTACCAGTACGCCGGCGGGTGGATCGTTGATCGAATCGGCCACGGGTACCGCTACGGGATTTAAGCTGCTCAGTAAGTTTCTGAATGGCAGCTATGCATTTCGCGATCGTTATTTTGTTTCCGGTTCTATTCGTGAAGATGCCTCCTCCCGATTCGCAAAGAATTTTCGTTCCGCAACTTTCTGGTCGGCCGGTTTCGGTTGGAACATCGCCAACGAAAACTTCTTCAAGGTCCGATCCATCACCGAGCTGAAACTGCGTGCGAGTTATGGCTATACCGGTAACCAAGGGATCGACAACTTTGAATCGCAAGGTCTTTACAGCGCCGGTGGCGATTACAATCAATCGTCCGGCTTGATCCTAAGTCAACTGGCTAACGACAATTTAACCTGGGAAAAGAATCGTCCGTTCAACATCGGACTTGATTTCGTAGCTTGGAAAGGAAGATTCACCGGTTCGCTGGAATGGTATTCACGTGAGTCGAGTAATCTGCTACGTAGTCAACCGGTACCCAGTACCAACGGAGTTACTTCCGTGACCGTCAACAACGGTGCCATGAAGAACACGGGCATCGAAGCCACCGTTTCCATGGTGTTGGTCTCTCCAACGAAATCCCGCGGATTCAAGTGGACCACCGATATGAACATCACCTCGTATCGCAATGAGATCACACAGATCGATTCTAACTTCTCGAACAATGCCAACTATCTCCGTCGGGTCGGCACCAACTACTATACCCACTATCAACGTGGTTATGCCGGCGTTGATCCACTAACCGGGGAAGCATTGTGGTATACGTCGAGCGATAAGGAACAAACTTCCAATAACTTCACGCAGGCTGTTCGGATTCGCTATGGCTCCGCACTGCCTCGGTTTTACGGAGGCATGTCGCACAGCTTCTCGTACATGAACTTCCGCTTAAGCGTGCACCTGTTCGTCAATTGGGGCAATTTCATCTACGACGATTATGGGTATTTGCAAAAGACCGATGCCAATCTGGGATTTTCCGATCAGAGCAACGGAATCAGTCGCTATGATTATGCGCGTCGCTGGACTACCCCCGGACAGATCACGAATGTTCCCAAGCCGGTATTTCTCGGTTCCCAATCGTCGGCAGCCAGCTATGAAAGTACCCGTTTTCTGTATGACGGCAGTTACATCCGCTTGCGCGATGTGAATCTTTCCTACAACATCCCCAAGAAATGGTTGGCTCGCTACAAGATCAATACAGCACGTGCGTATGTACGGGGACAAAATCTTTATACGTGGGTGAAGGACAAAGGATACAACACCGACCCCGAGGCAGGCATCGATGGGGTACTTTCTCAAAAGCCACCCGTATTCAATACCGTCTTATTTGGCATCGAATTCACCCTTTAATTCAACACAACGACATAAACTGATCATATGAAACGTGCTTACCTACTCCTCGCAATCGGATCGCTGATGACTCTGGCATCCTGCAAAAAGGATTTTCTGGATATGCGTCCTCAGCAAAGCGTGTTCACGACCGACGTTTTTTCTAGCTTATCCACCGCGCGAGCGGCCGTGAACGGATTGTATTCACAGATGCAGTCGTACAGCTATTACGGTCGCGATGCGTTTGTGATTCCGGAAGTGCTCTCCGACAATGCCACGCGGAGCATCAAGTCGGGCAACCGGTACACCGGTATGAACACCATGACCCATGCTGCCACCGACGCGAATGTTGGACGGATGTGGGACCAAATGTATCGCGTGGTGATCAATGCCAATGCGGTGATCGATAACGAGGAAAAACTCAAAGGCATTGTAGCCCCGTTGGATTTGCCAGAGCTAACCCAGCTTATCGGAGAGGCCTATGCAGTCCGCGCGCTGGTTTATGCCGACCTGGCCAAGTTCTTTTCTCGGCCGTTGAAATTCACTTCCGATGGTTCCCATCTCTGTGTGCCGTTGGTTCTTAAACAACCCACCACGGTTTCCGAGGTTACCTATCCGGCACGCAATACGGCGGCCGAAGTATATGCCCAGATTGATAGCGACCTGACCAAAGCACTGGAGCGCTTGCCCCAATCCGGAAATGTGATCGTGAGTGGGGCCGATAATGCCGCTTGGTTCAAAGTGCGGTTCAATCGTTGGTCGACCCTCGCACTAAAAACACGTGTAGCCGTTTACAAAGAAGATTGGACCACGGCGGTAGCGACCGCTACGGAGGTCATCAACTCAGGACGCTACACATTGTATCCCTATGCAAGCATGGTGCCGGATTTCCGGACGCCTGGTAATTCAGAAGCCATGTTTGAAGTGGTCAATAACACCAACGACAACGCCGGTACCGACGGACTGGCTTATCTCTGCAGCCAGCAGGGCTATGGTGAAGTATTGGCTACTCGTCAATCGATGAATCGGCAGACCGGTACCACCGCTTCTACCTTCAAAGGATTGCATGAAGCCTATAGCGGCAGCGATGTGCGTCGTCAGTTCATCGCACTCGGAAATCGCAACTCAATAGGTGGGGAGACCAACGTTCCCCTGGCGCTCAAATATGTTAACATCGTGAATTATCAGGAAAACCTGAAGATCCTGCGGTTCTCAGAAATGTATCTATCGCGTGCCGAGGCGTTGGGCCGACTCGCGTTGCAGAACAGCGATGCGGCTGCGCTCGCCAATTCAGTCGCCGACTTGACTCTCTTGCGCAACCGACGGGATACGGCTACAATCAGTCGGCCATTAAACGTAACCTTCTCGGGTACACCACCCAGTGGTTCAATCACGCTGCCTGCCTATTTGGATTCGGTGATCCTGGAGCGTCGCCGTGAATTTGCGTTGGAAGGTCAGCGCTTATTCGATTTAAATCGCACCAAGACGAATTATGTAAAGATCAGTACGGCAGGCAGTGCAACCTCTCGTTTGATTGATTACAATGCGGCTCCCACATCCTTTTACAATCGAACCATTCTGCCCATTCCCAATGGCGAACTGGCCGTGAATACCAAACTGATCCAAAACCCCGGTTTCTAATGCGCCTCGTATTTGTCACATTGTTTTGTTTACAGGTGTTGGGAATGAACGCCCAGCCCGATCTGCAAAAAGCGGGGAAACAGTCATTTCAATATGCCGGTGTGGAAGCGGTGAGTGAAAAACCCATTCGGGTTTGGTATTATAGTCCAACGGATCGTCCCGATACCTTGCCCATTGTGATCATGCTTCATGGAGCGGAAAGAAATGCATCCGCTTACCTGGACAGTTGGATCCCGGTGGCCAACCTACATCAATATGTGGTCGTGGCACCAGAATTTTCTAAGGAGGATTATGCCGGCGGTGCACGCTACAATCAAGGAAATGTGTTCAGTGAGAAACAAGATAAATTCCTTCCCAAAGAGAAGTGGACATTTTCCGTGATCGAACCCTTGTTTGATTTTGTACAGCGAGCGACCAACAATGGATATCCCGGTTATAATCTGAGTGGGCATTCAGCCGGTGCGCAATTCGTACATCGGTTCTTGTATTTCGTTCCTGATAATCGGGCAAAACGCGTGATGATGGCCAACGCCGGTTGGTATACGCTTCCCGATCTGAAAACGGAATTTCCATTCGGAGTGGGCCGTTCACCGGTTTCCGCAACGGATCTGAAATCAGTTTTCAACAAGGAAGTATATCTGGTATTGGGTGAAGCCGATACAGATACCACCAGTGCCAATTTCCAAAAAGGACCTGAGTACAATAAACAAGGGGCAAATCGATACGAACGTGGGCAAAACTATTTCCGCGCTTGTACACAAGCTGCTGCCGACATGAAAACGCCATTTCGATGGAAGTTGATTTCGATGCCGGGGGTAGCTCATTCCAATGCCGAAACAGCAAAAGCGGCGGGTGCACTCTTTAAAATGAATTTGCGATAATGATTATGCGCTTGAAAAATATCGTCTTTACGCTCACCTTCTGGGTGCTTACAGCCATCCTGGCCGGTGCTGTACTCGGGCATTTTCGTCCCGACCTGGGCGTAGCGATGGAGCCCTTGGGCAAGCAGTTCATCAATGTGGTGAAACTCTTTATCAATCCCATCATTTTTTTGACCATCGTACTCGGGATCAGCAGCATGGGCGACCTCAAGCAAGTGGGTCGAGTAGGGGGCAAGGCACTTCTCTATTTTGAGATCGTAACCACACTGGCTTTGCTCATCGGCATTGCCGTGGCGCATTTTGTTCAGCCTGGTGCTGGCGTTGATACGACCTCCGCGGCTGCGGCTTCCCAGATCGAGACGTATCAACAACGAGCTGCGGATTTTTCTTGGATCAAGTTTCTGAAAGAGAATCTCACCATACAGGTATTGTTGTTGTCGATCGTATTGGGGGTTTGGTTGGGCAAATACCGACGCAAAGAGCGCGTGATCCACCCATTGCAACGCGCTTCCAAATATGTATTCAAAGGTTTGCACTGGGTTATGTACGCAGCTCCCATTGGTGCTTTTGGTGGCATGGCCTTTACCATCGGGAAATACGGGATCAAAACGCTCATCCCCTTGGCGAAACTGATGGTCTCGGTGTATTTGACCATGGGGGTTTTCATTCTGGTGGTACTGGGTGGCATACTTTGGTACTATAAAATTTCCATCTTCAAATTCCTGAGTTACATCCGGGAAGAGCTCTTGATCGTGTTGGGGACCAGTTCCTCGGAGGCGGCCTTGCCCTCGTTGATGGAAAAGCTGGAAGGGATGGGTTGCCCCAAACCGGTGGTGGGATTGGTGGTGCCTGCTGGGTATTCGTTCAACCTAGATGGTACGACCCTTTACCTCTCCATGGCGATCTTGTTTTTGGCTCAAGCATTCAATGTCGATCTCACCTACAATCAAATGTTGTACATCACGGGGGTGCTGATGATTACCTCCAAAGGTGCCGCGGGTGTAACCGGAAGTGGATTTGTCGTGTTGGCTTCTACTTTAACGGTTGTCCCCGTGATTCCTGTTTATGGCTTGGCCTTATTGCTGGGCGTTGATCGTTTTATGTCGGAGGCTCGTGCCATCACCAATTTTATCGGAAATGGAGTAGCCGCGATCTTCCTGTCCAATCAAGAAAAAGTGTTCGACCGAAAAAAAATGAACAAAGCCTTCAAGATCCACGAAGGACATTTATAATAAAACAACCTGTTACGAATTCAAATAACCTCGACCAAAACTGACACCATGAACATCAAATGCCTACCCACCTGGTTGAAAACAACATCTAAGCTGTTTGCTTTTCTTTTTGTTTTCAGTTTTTATTCAAACGTCCAGGCGCAGGTGACCATCTTCAGTGAGAGTTTCACATCTGCAACCACGCCTTCCTTGCTTGCAGGATGGACGGCGAGTGCGACGGGAAATGGAACCAATACGCCTTTGGGTGGCGGAACTTGGGTAACCAATGCAGCCAATACGTCGACCGGTTATGTCGGTGCCTCCGGTGGTATCAAAATGGTTGTCTACAACACGCCTGCCAACACTACGCATACCGTGGTTTACAACAACAATCTTTCCACCATCGGCTATAGTAACATCAAAGTCTTTTACGGAGGTCGTCGATCCAGTAGTACAACCGTTATGGAGGCTACTTTTGAATACAGCATCGATGGAACGACCTGGACACCGGTTGCCATCACAACGCCTCAGACGACGGCAGGTACTTGGGCCATCATCAATGGTGGAGCGGGTCTGACACTCCCCGCCAATGCAGCCAATGTGGCCAACCTGCAGTTTAAATTGAGTTTTACAGCTCCGGCAACTGCCAGCACCAGCGCCAACTACAGCTGGGATGATCTGGTGGTGCAAGGAAATCCTGTCGGACTCATCTATAACATCAGTGCCTTTAATGGAAACTTTGGCGTTGTTCGAGTGGGGAACAGCAGCACGTCGAGTTCATTTACGGTGGAAGGGAATGGACTATCGCAGGATATTGTCATAACACCCCCTGCCGGATTTGAGATCCGTACAGGTGCCAATCCATTTTCCAATAACCCGATTACCCTAACGCAAACGGCTGGAAGCGTCGCCCTGACCACGGTCGATGCACGATTCACGCCTTCGGCCTATCAGGCATATAGTGGAAACATTACGTTGGTGTCCGGTATCTATAGCCGAACGATCCCGGTTTCCGGATCAGGTGCCATCAAAAGTGTCGCCAGTGGTAACTGGAGCAATCCTGCTACCTGGGATGGAGGGGCCGTTCCTACGGCTTCACAAAATGTTTACATCGCCAATGCATTTCCAGTTACCGTAGATGTAGCCAATGCTGAATGCAAGACCATTGACTTTGATGCCACGGGTACTAGCGGTTTGCTGGTGATGGGAAGCGCCTCCAGCATGCTCAATGTGTACGGTGATTTCAATTTGGGCAATACCTCACAACTTGTATTCAATGCCTGGCCGGCCGGCGCCAAACTTCGGTTCACTGGTAGTGCAGCTACACAAACTTTGACAGGATTAAACACCGGTACCACCAATTCGGGCGGCATCATGGAATTAGTAGTTGATAAGTCTGCCGGAAAGCTCACGACGCAAGGCAACAACAGCAAGCTTACAATCGGAACGAGTTTAGACGTCGTGTCTGGAACTTTCGAGTTGGGTCTGGCTGATGATATTTTTGGTCGTGATCAAACGGGCACTGCTACGCAACCCGCCATTACCGTTCAAGCGGGTGGTATATTTTCCATCGTATCTGGTGGTGCTTCACAGATCAATGCCGGTAGTGCATCTTCTGGCGGTAAGATCGGTAAGATGACCATCTCTGGTACTGCCGAACTTTCTACGACCAGCAGTGTAGGTATGCAGTTTTCCGACATCGATGTGGAATCGGGAGGAACCCTTCGATTGATGCCAACCTGGTTCGCCAGCAGTGCCATCGCTTTTAATTCAGGTGTTGTTACCGTAAAAGCAGGCGGAACGCTTCGTTATTCCACAACAAGTACCGCACTATGGAATGCGGCCGCCTCCACCGTAATGAATAGTGGTAGCATTTTAAATATCACAACCGCGACGGCCCCCACGTTGTCACCTTCCTTCACTGACAACGGGGCTACCTGGCGTTATAATTTTGCCGGTAATCAGGATGGTGTTGGTCTCGCCTCGCGCAATATTCTGAACCTGGAACTTTCCGGTGGCGGGGTGAAAACGCTTGCTGCAGGGGCTGCCATCAACGTAACCGGAACCACTACGTTAACGGAAACCTCTACGCTGGCATCGGGAACCGGTTCGTTGACTTATGGTGTGGGCGCCACATTGCAATATGGCAATGCTACTCAAGTTGATCCGCAAAGTACCTCACTGAATGAATGGCCAACCAGTGCGGGTCCGACGAACGTACGCATTCAAAATACAGCCGGCGTAACCCTGGATGCAACTCGAAGCATCGGCGGAAACCTAGACTTGCTTGCCGGTGTACTGACGCTGGGAAATAGCTCCTTGACTACAGGAAGCACCAGCAATGGTTCAGCGAACAACTATGTAGCCACCACCGGAACAGGAGCACTCACTATCCAATCCGTCGGTTCAGCTACGACCAACTTCCCCATTGGAAATGGAAGTTATACACCCGTAAGCATTACCAATAATGGAACGGCTGATGACATCACCATCAATGTTGCCTTTGGTACTCCTTGCAATGCGAGCTCCTTGAATAGTGTCAATCGAATTTGGACCATCAGTGAGGCCACACCCGGAGGCAGCAACGCCGATCTGAATTTTCAATGGAATGCAGCGGATGAGAATTTCAATTTTGCTCGTACGATGGTTACTGCCGTGCGTTGTGCCGGAGCCAGCGTTGACCTGGTCGGTGGTGCCGGTGCGGCCACCGGAAGTGGTCCGTATGCAAAATCCTTCAATGGTGTAAGCGGTTTCGGTGTGTTTGGAATCACAAACAGTACCAATGACATTGCTTTGACCGCGTTGGTGACTCCGACTGATGGCGGATGTAAAACAGCAACGGAAGCAGTGACGGTCACTGTCAAGAATAACGCTTCATTCCCCATTGATTTCAGCAAGAATAGTGTTTTGGTAACGGTAACAGCCACGGGCGGATACTCCAGCAGTTTCACCTTGAATACGGGTACACTCGCAGCCAATTCAACTCAAAATGTAACATTGCCCGCTACCATTGACATGAGCGCAGGGGGGTCCTTCACCTTCAATGCATCCGCCACCATGGCCGGCGATGTGAATACGGCCAACGATGCCTTGGCTCCGGTTACGTTGGTTGCTGCTACACAACCCGCAGCCACGATCAGTTATCTTGGAACTCCCTATTGTGCCAGTTTGATCGGTGCGCAGTCAGTC
>Ga0102923_1000725_pt1 | contig 9414 bp, 8 predicted proteins | sample Colrivmeta156902_FD_78206 | JGI IMG/M metagenome (GOLD analysis project Ga0102923, IMG submission 78206) | Estuarine microbial communities from the Columbia River estuary - metaG 1569-02 | ecosystem: Environmental > Aquatic > Marine > Intertidal zone > Estuary | place: USA: Columbia River Estuary...
CGGCGTGAGGAGCGGCAATGCCGGGAATTGACGAACCGAGGACATTGGAAACACTCTATTTCAACCAGACCACCAGGTAGTAGGGGAACCCCTACTGGTGGCGCAGGAAGAGGGGGAGAATGATGATTTCGGGGCAGTGAAGGAAGGGGAGAGCATTGTGGTGCGCATCGAATTGCAATTGAACAGGGAAAGCAATTCTCATGATTCGTCCATTGTGCGCGTGGCTGGTTTTTGCACCGTCAATGGTCAAGAACAATCCCAGTTCGTGGGATGGGCCGAGCTTTTTGCGCTTCTTGAAAAATCGGTGACTGCACCAGAAAGTAATCAAGAGACTTCTTGAAAAACGTCAATCAACTGGTTCGAAGTCATTCGACCAATCACACAAGGGGAGATATATGAGTGGTAACAAGAACAACCGGGGACGTCAGTTGAGGGGTATTGCTCTACTGAGCGTTGCCGTCCTATTGGGCGTCGCATGTGGTGGTGACGACGGCGCGAGTACAGAAACTGAAGCTCCCGCTGAATCAGCCGTACCATCTACTGATACGCCAGCGACAACTGATGGCAGTGATAATTCAACCCCAACAGAAAATGCGGGCAATCGAGACGGACAAACCATCAAGGTTGGAATCGTTAACAATGATGCGTTGCTCCCCGAAATTCGCACAGGCGCCGAAGTCGCTATTGGCGCGATTAACGCTGATGGCGGAATCAATGGTGCGCAGATTGAAATTGTCTCCTGTGACGCCGATGCATCGCCTGAGGGATCCATTAACTGTGCAAATAAATTGATTGAAGAAAACGTGGCAATTGCCTATACGGGTCTTGATGTGGCATCCGATGCCGCAAACCCAATTTACGATGAAGCTGGAATTCCCTACATCACTACAAACGGTTGGGGCCCCGTCCAAGAAAGCAATGCCAACTCGTTCATTTTGCATGCAGCGTCTGGAGCATTCTTTGTTGGACCATTGCAGACATTCAAGGATCTTGGATACACCAAAGTCGGAATGATTTTTGCTGACAATCCAGCAGGTAAGTCCTACCAGTCAAAGATTGAAAGCTACGCCGAAAATTTGGGTCTTGATTTGACTCCGGTCTACGTCGATGCGACTACCCCTGACTGGGCGACGGCCGTGGCAACGTTGCAGGCCGATGGTGTCGAAGCAGTGTCCGGAATTTTGACTGAAGTTGACTGCATTGGACTCGTTAGTGCTGCAGGTTCGGTCGGATTTGCGGGCGCGGTTTTCGCAGGATCATGCAACGTGTACTTGAATGTTCTTCCAGACTTGGCTCTTGGTACATACAACCAAGTTGACTACTGGTCACCGCTGTCGTACGACGATGCTCCTGCCGAGATTCAGGCTCGTCTTGACAAGTATTCAGCCGACATGACGGCAGCTGGACATGAAGACTTAATCAATGGTTTTGCCCCAGTCTCTTACGGCGGCTGGATGGAGCTTCGAGAAATTCTTCAGGCAATTCCGAATGACCAAGAGGTCAATGGAGAAACGGTGAAGTCAACCATCGTGAGCCAAGTGTTCCCTGGCTACTTCGGTCCCGACTTGCACTGCGGAGAAGCTCTCTGGGCCGATTCGCCTTCAGCGTGCCATTCAACTTTGGCTGTATTCAAGATTGAAAAGGCTGCCGACGGAAAATTGGTCCGAAAAATCGTCAGTGATTTTGCTGACATGGCTGGACTCGTTAACTGAACCCGAAAAGTCTGTTGTTTAGAAATAGAAAATAAGTTGTCGGGGTGTCTCGGGTAATGCTCGGGGCACCCCACGCGACTTAGACGTTTTAATCTACAAATAATTGATGATCGACCCGGGTGATCCAGATGACACAACTTCTCCTATTCGCACTCATTGGCCTTGGTGCCGGAGCCCTGTACGCCGCACTTGGAATTGGGATTGTTGTTGGTTTTCGTGGGACGGGAATTATCAATTTTGCAGCCGGTGCTCTGGCTGTGTGGAGCGTGTACGTCTTTGACGAATTGAGAAAAACCGGCGATCTGGTTCTGCCAATTGTCGTGGTCCCTCACTCTCTCCACTTAATGAGCGACCCTCCATTTCTTTTTTGTTTGCTGATCGCCCTTTTGTCGTCTGCTGCCCTTTCGCTTGGGGTGCACTTCTTGGTTTTTCGACCTCTTCGTAATGCGCCAGTACTGGCTCGAGTTGTCTCGTCCGTTGGAATTCTTATTGTTGTTCAGTCGCTGATTATGATGCACTTTGGCAGTGACCCGCGAGTTATGACTCCGATTCTTCCGAACGAAACAGTCACAATTTCAAGCGTCACATTTCCTCGAGATCGACTTTGGCTTTCACTTATCGTTGCAGCCATTGGGTTATTGCTCTGGGCCTACCTTCGGTTTACTCGCATGGGACTAGCAACTCGTGGTGCAGCCGAAAGTGAATCAACGGTTTCGTTGGCTGGTTACTCGCCACAAGTTTTGGCTGGTTTCACGTGGTTGATTTCGGGAGTGGTGACGAGTTTCGTCGTGATACTTGCTGGACCGCTGTGAAGTTTGAATGCTGGTACCTATATTTTTGCCATTGTCCCTGCTTTGGCGGCCAGTTTGATTGGTCGATTACGGTCGGTTTCAGTGACGCTCATTGCTGGGCTTGGCCTTGGTTCTTTTCAGTCAGTGGTGCAATACCTCACCACAAAAAGTTGGTGGCCTGATTGGGCGAGGACCGGTCTCACCGATGCCGTTCCGTTCTTAGTTATTGTGTTAGCACTTTTTTTACTTGGTCAATCTCTTCCCGATCGAGGATCTTTGAGGGTTGATCAATTACCTCCAGTGCGACAACCAACAATTCAAACGCGCTACATATTTTTGTGTGGTCTCGTGGCGATCGGCTTGATGGCATTGCTGAGCGGGGGATATCGCTTTGGTTTGATGACGAGCTTGATCGTGTCAATGATCATGTTGTCACTCGTGGTGCTGACGGGGCTCGTTGGGCAAATTTCACTTGCTCAGGCAGGTATTGCTGGAACGGCTGGGTTCGCGTTATCAAAGTTTTGTTCAGTCTCTGGACTGAATTTTCCGATTGGTTTATTCCTTTCTGTGTTGGTTTCTATTTTGGTTGGTGTCGCGGTTGGAATACCGGCACTTCGTATTCGTGGAACCCAATTGGCAGTAGTGACTCTCGCAAGTGGACTAGCACTAGAGAAATTCGTTTTTAGAAACAGCAACTTTGTTTCATCATCTGGAAGCATCATTTCAAAGCCCTCACTTTTCGGATTAGACCTTGGGGTGCGAGAAGGTCGCAATATTGCCCGTTTGAGCTTTGGAATTTTGGTCGTTGTGTTTGCGACACTGGCATGCATCATGGTCACAAACCTGATTCGTAGCGGTACTGGGCGACGCTTGTTGGCAGTACGTTCAAATGAAAGAGCAGCTGCATCGGTTGGTATCAGTGTTGCTGCAAGCAAATTGTTGGCTTTTGCTATTGCCTCAGGTCTTGCTGGAATGGGTGGCTGCTTCATTGGTTATAGCCGTGGTCAATTGTCGGCTGAGAGTTTCACGGTATTTGTGAGCCTCAGTTTTATGGCCTTCGCTTATCTCGGTGGCATCACTTCGGTGGGCGGTGCATTAGTCGCAGGATTATCGGCCCCGTTGGGACTGACGTTTGTAATTTTGGATCGCAATATTGAACTCGGACAGAGTTACACCCTGATCGCAGGAGTTGCCCTAATTCTCACCGCAATCTTCAATCCTCAGGGAATAGCGGGAGGTACAGCCGAGAGATTCGCAGCACTTCGGCACCGAGGCAAAACTCAAGATAAATCCAACGAATCAGCGTCGCCCGATGTTGTGAGAATCGCATCCCACCCAATCAAACGCGATCTCAGCAATGCTGAGTCAGTTCTTCAGATCTCTGGCTTGACGGTCAAATACGGTGGACTAACTGCGGTTGGAAATGTCGATCTCGACGTACGGAAAGGCGAGATCGTCGGTTTAATCGGCCCGAATGGTGCTGGAAAGACAACATTCATTGATGCGGTGACCGGATTTACGCATTCCGAAGGGGTAATTCAATTTGATGGCCGAGAGATTCGTGGGGTGGCGCCTCACGAAATTGCTCGGCTTGGCTTAAGGCGTACCTGGCAATCAGTCGAACTGTTCACAGATATCTCTATTAGCGACAATGTTCTTGTCGCTCTTGAAGACTCAACAATCTCTAGCGTTGTTCAAGACTTAATTATGCCCACTAAGGAAAAACGAAAAATTCAAGTTGATGCCGCACTGCAAGCAGTCGGACTAAATGTAGATAGTAGAACTGATACAAATGAACTTTCACTTGGACAACAGAAATTACTCGGAGTTGCTCGAGCCTTGGTCGCCCAACCAAAGTTGCTGATGCTTGATGAGCCAGCCGCTGGGTTAAGTTCGACAGAGACACAGGCGCTTGGTGCGCGAATTGTTGACATTGCTCAATCAGGTACTGCGGTTCTGCTTGTTGATCACGATATGGATTTAGTTCTTGAGGTTTGTGATCGAATCTTTGTACTTGACTTCGGACGTCTGATTGCTTCTGGAAGTCCAGAACAGATTCAGAAAGATCCAGGAGTTATTGAGGCTTACTTGGGAGCGACAAGCGAGGTGGAGTCGTGACCCTTCTTCAAGTCAACTCTTTGACGACAGGTCATAACGGTGTCGCTGTTGTTCACGACGTCAATCTCATGGTTGAGAGTGGTGAAGTTGTCGCGTTGTTGGGTGCCAACGGAGCTGGTAAGACCACTTTGTTGCATACAATCGCTGGTCTGTTGCCAGCAATCAACGGGGCGGTGTTTTTCAATGATCGACCGGTGACCGGATTGTCAACTCATCAGATTGTGCGACAAGGATTATCACTGCTGCCCGAAAATCGAGGCATTTTTTATCAGCTCACCGTCGCAGAAAATTTGCGTCTGTACAAACGTCAAGGTGGCGCAGTCAAGGTTGAAGAGGTATTTGAGTATTTTCCAGCCTTAAAACCTTTGGTTGAACGCAAAGCCGGATTGCTGTCGGGTGGAGAGCAACAAATGTTGTCGTTGGGTTGTCGCTTTATTGCTGATCCGAAACTCATGTTGATCGACGAAATGAGTTTGGGATTAGCCCCCATCATTTTCCAACGCATGTTGCCAGTACTCACCCAATTTGCGGCTGATCGTGGGGTCGGGGTGTTGCTCGTTGAGCAACATGTCCATTTGGCTCTCAAGTCGTCTAGTCGCGCTTATGTGCTCAATCGAGGGGAACTCACTTTTTCGGGAACGGCAAATGCTCTGCAAAACCAGCGGCAGTTCTTGGAGTCAAACTACATGGGATCTACAAAACAGAGGGAATGACATGACATCAACAAATAGTTCACTAGTTCGAGGAATGTGCGATCCTAAATTCGCCAATGTTCAGGCCGCACTTGAGGCAAACATCGCTTCTGGACGAGATGTCGGTGCCTCAATTGCTGTGACGATTAACGGCGAGATGGTCGTTGACATGTGGGGAGGTTGGGTTGACGAAGCGCGTAGTGCTGAATGGCAGGCCGACACCATCGTCAACGTTTGGTCGACAACCAAAACGATGGCGGCGTTGAGCATGCTTCTTTTAGTCGAGCGCGGTTCGGTTGATGTTGATCAACCAGTCGCCAAGTATTGGCCCGAGTTTGCTCAAAATGGTAAGGAGAATGTTTTGGTGCGGCATATTATGTCGCACACTTCGGGAGTTTCAGGTTGGGATCAGCCCGTTGTCATTGAAGACATCCTTGATTGGGATGATGCTGTCGATCGTTTGGCTCGTCAGGCTCCTTGGTGGGAACCCGGCACTGCTTCGGGCTATCACATGCTGAACTACGGCCACCTCGTCGGTGAAGTCGTTCGTCGCGTGAGCGGAAAGTCATTGGGTACCTTTTTCAAAGAAGAAATTGCGCAGCCTTTGGGCGCGGATTTTCATATTGGTTTAGCCGAATCCGAATTCGGTCGTGTGTCTCCAGTGATTCCGCCACCGCCGATTCCGGTGGATCTTGCGGGACTCGACATGAATAGTCCGATGATCAAAACGTTCACCGGACCTCCTCCGATGGATGCAACGTATTCGGCGACAACTGGTTGGCGTAAAGCAGAAATTCCTGGCGCTAACGGGCACGGCAATGCCCGATCGGTCGCGCGGATCCAATCAATCGTTGCGAATGGTGGTTCGGTTGATGGACAGAAATTCCTCTCTCCAGAGACAATTGAATTGATCTTTCGACGGCAATCAGATAATTCTGATCTCGTTCTTGGTTTGCCTTTGCGGTTCGGAATTGGCTACGCCTTACCGCAACCAGCTTCGATCCCGTATATCCCGGAAGGAAGGTTGTGTTTCTGGGGTGGTTGGGGAGGCTCGTTGATTGTGATCGATACCGAGCGCAAGATGAGCATCGCTTACATGATGAATCGAATGGATGTTGGTGAAACCGGCGTGATCGGTGACGCCCGTGGCGAGCAGTACATGCGCGCCGTGTTCGGGGCTTTAGGAGTGTCATTACCATAGGCTTCGCGAGCGACTTCAGCGCCTCTTTCGACCGCTCCATACTCATCTAATCCCGTGCTTCTGGTGTGGATAATTACTCAAAATAGGTAAAAACCCTCTCCAGAAACACATAGTTTTGAAGTATGACATCAATGCTTGAACGTTCGGCCCGCATCGTTGACGGTACCGACAATGCACCCATCGGTTTGAAAGTTACCGTTGACGCAACGCCAGTTGAAGAAGTCGCACCCGGCATCGGCGTGATCGAATCATTTAGCAACGTCGTTGTCTTTAACACCGATGACGGACTCACCTTGTTTGACGTTTCGCACGGCATGGCAGCCAAGAGTGTCGTCGCCAGTCTTCGCTCGTGGTCAAACGACCGAGTCAACACCGCGGTCTACACGCATGGCCACACCGACCATGTTGGTGGCGCAGGTGCATTCAACGCCGATGCAACAAGACGCGCAGATCGGCCCATTCAGTACGTCGCGCACGAGGCTGTCGTTGATCGTTTCGATCGTTACAAGTTGACGAACGGCTACAACGGCTACATCAACATGCGTCAGTTCCGTTTGCCCGGACCCATGTTCCCAAGCGACTTCGTGTATCCCGACACCACATTTCGATCCGAGATAACACTCGACATCGGTGGCCGATCATTTGAACTTCATCACGCCCGCGGCGAAACCGACGACCACACGTGGGCCTGGGTTCCTGATTCACAAGCGGTGTGCGTTGGCGACTTATTCATTTGGCAGTTTCCGAATGCCGGCAATCCACAAAAGGTGCAACGCTTTGCATGGGAATGGGCCGTTGCCTTACGCGCCATGGCCGCCAAGCAACCCGAATTGATGTTGCCCGCACACGGCATGGCGATTGGCGGAAAAGAACGAGTTGGAATGGTGCTCACCGATACTGCGGCAGCACTTGAATCACTGCACGAACAGACCTTGGCATTAATGAATAGCGGCGCTCGACTTGACGATGTGATTCACCAAGTGCGTTTGCCACAGGAACTTGCTGATAAGCCGTTCTTGAAACCCACGTACGACGAACCCGAATTTGTGGTGCGCAACTTGTGGCGTTTGTATGGCGGTTGGTACGACGGCAACCCTGCCAACCTCAAGCCGGCAACCGAAGTTGCACTTGCAACTGAAATGGCTGCACTTGCTGGTGGGTCAGAGGCTCTTGCTGCTCGTGCTGAAGAGTTGGCGAATGCCGGAGATTTCCGTTTGGCCTGTCATCTCATTGAAATGGCTGCGACTGCTACTCCAGATTCAAGGCGCATTCACGAAATTCGCGCTGCGATCTATACCGAACGCCGCAAAATTGAAACTTCGTTCATGGCAACAGGTATTTATCGTTCGGCTGCTCTTGATTCACAAGCCCGTATCGACGAACTCTCGTAGCGAGATTTTCTAAAGTGGTATTTCTTTGAGCGTTATTTCTTGTACGGCTCGACAAGCCGTTCAATGTGCTTCGCCAGTACGTCCATCTCTAGATTGACTTTTGATCCACTCGGACGAAAGCCCAGTGTTGTCACTTGAGCAGTATGCGGAATCACGGCAACACGAAACGTGTCGTCGGTGATGTCAAAGGCCGTCAGCGAAATTCCGTCAACTGTGACCGAACCTTTTTCCACAAGATAACGCATCATCGTGTGGGGGACTCGCACCACCAAGTCGGGGGCGGGCGACACCACTTCGCCGACACCATCAACATGGCCAAGAACCATGTGTCCACCCAGACGATCGCCCAAAGCCATCGGCCGTTCAAGATTGACCCGGTCGCCGACGTTCATGGCGCCAACGGTGGTGCGATCGAGGGTCTCTTGGCTGACATCGGTGTCCCACCACGAACTGTTGGCATCGGTTCCTTGATCGACCAAAGTCAGGCAGCACCCGTTGACGGCGATTGATGCCCCAAGGCCCGAACCTTCGAGAACTGTCGAGGCAGCGATTCGCAGGCGCACTCCGGCACCCCATTCGGTGGTGACCGGTCGGCTGTCAATGACGGTTCCGAGCTCTTCAACAATTCCGGTGAACATAGCGACGAATAGTACTTGAGGCTGTGAAAAAGCGAGACTTCAGCTCTTGACTAATGCCCCTATCCAAAGCTTCGCGGGGTTGGTAATTTGTCTCTATTGACTGATCAGTTGTCTATTCATATTGATCGGTCTCTTTGTTCTCTTTGAAAGCAGATTTTGTGGAACACCTGATTGACGAATTGGCTAAGTTGCAAGAACTCAAAGAAAAAGGCACAGTCACCGCCGCCGAGTTCGACCTAATGAAACAAGACATCTTGAACCGGATGGCCGCCCACGAATCCAGCGGATCCATCCCGCCACCCCCGCCGTCAACTTCCTTCACAGCGCCCTCGGCGACCTTCCCTCCAACGCCGGCACCATCTTCGTCCAAGAACGGTCTCGTCGCAGCCGTTGTCGCCTTGGTCCTGGTCGGTGCGGGGGTCGGAGCCTGGCTGATCTTTGGCAATTCCGACTCCAAGCCCAAAATGGTCAATGTGAGCTACACCGTCGAAGTCGTGACCACCGACTATTGCGCCGATTTCTTTGACACGGGCTATTCCGATATTCCCTTTGCCGAGGCCGAAATCATCGATGGGGGCGGCAACTTGCTGGGCTTTGGCACCCTCGATGGGGGAGTTGACCTCGACGAGTCCTGCGTTTTTACGGCCGAATTCACTATTGAAGAGTCATCTGACGGCAAATATCGGGCCACGGCGGGCAACACCAATCGGGGTTACCTCAACTACACCAAGGCCGACATTGTGAATGGCACCCTCACCATCGACGCCATCATCGGCGAATAATCGCCTCGGGTGGAAGCCCGACCCCAGCCCCGTAGGCTTTTGGGGTCGGTTGGGGTTGATTCTCTGGCCTGATGCGAGTCCGTCACCCG
>Ga0102923_1000727_pt1 | contig 9406 bp, 8 predicted proteins | sample Colrivmeta156902_FD_78206 | JGI IMG/M metagenome (GOLD analysis project Ga0102923, IMG submission 78206) | Estuarine microbial communities from the Columbia River estuary - metaG 1569-02 | ecosystem: Environmental > Aquatic > Marine > Intertidal zone > Estuary | place: USA: Columbia River Estuary...
ATATAATTCGGCATGAAAATATTGATGGGCTTTAAGCCCATTTTTTGTTTCTGCAACTTGGGGAATTTTAGGAAATCAGCCTTGTAAGATGGAAAAGCTTGAAACATTAATTGAAAAAACCGTTCAGCAGCTCGGCTATGAATTGGTAGATTTGGAGATTTCAAATCGAGGAAAGCTTTTGCGTGTTTATATTGATAAGCCTGATTCAGTGACGATTGATGATTGCACTTTAGTGAGCAACCATTTAGGTCACGTTCTTACCGTAGAGCAGGATTTAGATTACGACCGACTAGAGGTGTCATCCCCTGGTATGGATCGCGTGTTAAAGAAATTAGCTGATTTTGAACGCTTTAAAGGTGAGCGAGCTTCTGTGAAGCTTAGAATGCCTTTAGATGCGCGTAAAAATTTTTTAGGCACGATTGATGGAACAGAAAAAGATACTGTTCTTTTATTGTGCGAGGGTGAGCTCTATCGCTTCGCTTTATCAAATATTGATAAAGCTCGATTGAGCCCAGAATTTAAACGTTAGAAAATGAGTTGCGGAGATTGAAATGAGTCGCGAGATTTTATTGTTAGTAGATGCTTTAGCCCATGAAAAAAATGTGAACAAAGATGTGGTCTTTGAGGCGCTTGAATCAGCCTTGGCTTCAGCTACAAAGAAAAAAAATACAGAAGATATTGATGTGCGCGTAGAAATCGATCGTGACACAGGCGAATATAAATCTTTTAGACGTTGGACGTTTTTAAATGATGAGCTCATTGAAAATGAAGATGCTCAAATTTCTCTTTTAGATCCTCGCGCTGAAGGCAAAGCTGAAAACGATACGATCGAAGTTCCTCTCGAATCGATTGAGTTTGGACGAATCGGTGCACAAGCTGCAAAACAAGTCATCTTGCAAAAAGTTCGCGAAGCGGAAAGAGAACAAATTTTAGAAGATTTCTTAGGTCGCAATGAAAAATTAGTAACGGGTGTGATCAAACGTATGGATCGCGGGAATGGCATCATTGAAGTGGGTCGTATTGAAGCGGTTCTTCCTCGCGATCAAATGATCCCTAAAGAAAATTTACGTATCGGCGACCGTGTGAGAGCTTATCTGACAAGCGTTGAGAGAAGTCATCGCGGACCACAGCTTATTTTATCTAGAACAGCACCTGAATTTCTTGTGCGTTTATTTGAACTTGAAGTGCCAGAAATTGAAGAGGGATTATTAGAAATCAAATCTGCATCTCGTGATCCAGGATTGCGTTCAAAAATTGCTGTGAAAGCAAACGATCAAAGAATTGATCCAGTAGGCACTTGTGTGGGCATGCGAGGATCAAGAGTTCAAGCTGTGACAGGCGAGCTTGCAGGAGAGCGAGTGGATATTGTTTTATGGTCCATGGAGCCAGCACAGTTTGTCATCAATGCGATGGCGCCGGCTGAAGTCTCAAGTATTGTGGTTGATGAAGAAAAACACAGTATGGATGTTGTGGTGAATGAAGAAAATTTAGCGCAAGCGATTGGGCGAAATGGACAAAACGTTCGTCTTGCGTCTGAGCTCACAGGTTGGAATATCAATATTCTGACAGAAGAAGAATCTTCCAAGAAAAATGAAGAAGAATACGCAAGTACGAGCCAATTATTCATGGCGAAACTTGATGTGGATGAAGATGTGGCTGACATTCTTGTGCAAGAAGGATTTAGTACGCTAGAAGAAATTGCTTATGTGCCATTACAAGAGATGGTGGAGATTGAAGCATTCGACGAAGACACAGTGAATGAACTTCGTTCGCGCGCGCGAGCGGCGCTTCTCACTGAAGCGATTGCTAAAGAAGAAAAAGTTGAAGAAGCGGCAGAAGACCTTCTCACGATGGAAGGCATGGATGACGCTACGGCTAACCTTCTGGCTTCAAAAGGTATTTCGAAAATGGAAGATCTTGCAGATCTTGCTGTAGATGAATTGGTTGAAATGACTTCAATGGATGAAGAGCGTGCGAAACAGTTAATTATGACTGCTAGAGCGCCTTGGTTTGTTTAAAGGTACATTCACCCTACGATGAATATTATGAGGTACTAAATGGGACAATCAACTGTCACTAAATTTGCTGAAGAATTAGGTTTGCCTGTTGATTTATTAATCGAACAGCTTAAAAGTGCTGGCGTCAATAAATCAGTAGCAGAAGACTCATTAAGCGAAATAGATAAATCAGCGCTTCTCGAATATCTTCGTAAAGAGCATGGCCAAACTCAAGTGCCAAAAAATAAAATCACTTTAACGCACAAACAAAATAAAGAGATTAAAAAAACGGATAGCACAGGACGTGCTCGCACCATTCAAGTTGAAGTTCGCAAAAAACGTGTTCTCGTCAGACGAGAAGATGGACAACCTGTCGATACACCACCTATTGTGGAATCTGCACCCGTTGAGACAGTCGCTAAAGCTCCAACAAGAACACACGTGCTTGGTGAGGAACAGTTATCAATTAGAGAAGATGAAGCTAAGCGACATGCAGCACTTGCAGCAGCTCAAGCCGATGATATTAGAAAAAAACAAGAAGTAGTTGCGAAAGCGAATGAAGCCCCGGCAGCTAAATTAAGTGAAGGCACACTTCATCGCCCCGCTTCTAAAGCAGGGGTTAAAGTTGAGACCAAAGAAAAGCAAGTAGATAAGAGTGAAAAAGATTGGTCCGATCGGGAATTTAAAAAACGCACGCTTAAAGGCCGTGGTGACTCCAGCGCTTCCTCAGGATGGCGCTCACCTAAATCAAAATCAAAATCTCGCGAAGAGAATGAAGAATCAACTTTTGTAGCGCCTACTGAACCGATTATTCGAGACATTCATGTGCCGGAAACGATTTCGGTTGCTGACTTAGCACATAAGATGTCAGTGAAAGCCACTGAAGTCATTAAAGTACTTATGAATATGGGCATGATGGTGACCATTAATCAAATTTTAGATCAAGACACTGGAATGATTGTAGTAGGTGAAATGGGACACACTCCCGTTGCAGCCTTAGATAACGATCCTGACGCGCTGATCGAGCAAGATTCAAACATAGAAGCTATATTCGAAACACGTCCGCCAGTGGTCACTGTCATGGGTCACGTGGATCACGGTAAAACATCATTGCTTGATTATATTAGAACGACACGTGTGGCTTCTGGTGAAGCAGGCGGCATTACACAACATATAGGTGCGTACCATGTAGAAACACCCCGCGGTATGGTGACCTTTTTAGATACACCAGGCCATGAGGCTTTCACTGCAATGCGGGCTCGCGGCGCTAAGGCTACCGACATTGTGATTCTAGTGGTAGCAGCAGATGACGGCGTAATGCCACAAACCATTGAAGCAATTCATCATGCAAAAGCAGGCAATGTGCCTCTTGTGGTTGCAATCAATAAAATTGATAAACCTGAAGCCGCGCCTGAGCGCGTAAAAATGGAACTTGTAGCGCAAGAAGTGGTGCCCGAAGATTTTGGTGGTGACACTATGTTTGTGGAAGTTTCAGCAAAATCAGGACAAGGTATCGATAAACTTCTTGAATCAGTGCTTCTTCAAGCCGAAGTGCTTGAATTAAAAGCACCTAAAAATACGCCTGCCAAAGGTATTGTCATTGAAGGCCGTTTAGATAAAGGTCGAGGCCCTGTAGCAACGATTCTTATTCAGTCAGGTACATTAAAACGTGGCGATACATTGTTAGCGGGATCAGCTTTTGGCCGTATTCGTGCGATGCTTGATGAGACGGGTAAAGAAATTAAAGAAGCAGGACCTTCTATCCCTGTTGAAGTATTAGGTTTAGCAGATGTGCCGAATGCAGGTGAAGAAGTCGTTGTGCTAAATGATGAACGCAAAGCCCGTGAAATTGCTCTATTCCGTCAAGGTAAATTTAGAGATGTGAAGTTAGCAAAACAACAAGCTGCAAAACTTGCAAATATATTTGATCAAATGGCTGAGGGTAATGTAAAAGTTTTACCGCTCATTATTAAATCTGATGTTCAAGGTTCTTACGAAGCGTTATCTACATCATTACAAAAATTATCTACTGACGAAGTTAAAGTAAATGTCATTCACATGGGTGTGGGTGCAGTGACTGAATCTGACGTGAACTTAGCGAGTGCATCGAAAGCCATTCTCATTGCATTTAATGTAAGAGCGGAAGCAGGTGCACGTAAATTAATAGATTCACTTGAAGTCGATGTGCACTATTACAGTATTATTTACGAAGCTGTCGATCAAGTGAAAGCAGCCCTTGGCGGATTATTATCGCCGGAGCAAAAAGAAAGCGTCATCGGCATGGTTGAAATTCGTGAAGTATTTAAAATTTCTAAACTGGGCTCTATTGCCGGTTGTTATGTTCAAGATGGTGTGATTCGAAGAAGCTCAATGGTGCGTGTCTTAAGAGATAATGTCGTGATTCATTCGGGCGAACTTGATTCATTAAAACGCTTCAAAGACGATGTCAAAGAAGTTAAAAATAATTTTGAGTGCGGACTCTCTATTAAAAACTTTAATGAAATTGAAGTGGGCGATATGCTCGAAGTATTTGAAGTTGTTGAGATCGCGCGTAAACTTTAACCATGGTGAATCGCTCTTATGCGAGAAGTGATCGCATTTCAGAACAAATCAAGCGCGAACTCGCAGAGCTTATTCAGTCAGAATTAAAAGATCCTGCAGTGGGAATGTTGACTATTACTGAAGTGCAAGTTACCCCTGATTTACTCCACGCTAAAATATATTTTACTTCCCCTACTAATGATCCTTTAATCATGCAAGGCCTCGATCGCTCGACAGGTTATTTACGTGCGCAATTATCAAAACGGATGGCAACACGCGGCATTCCACAACTTCATTTTGTGTATGATACGTCGATTGATGAGGGGATGAAGATTTCAAAGCTCATCAAAGACGCACTACCTCCTCAGTAATTTATTTCCATGCAAAAGAAGTCCACGAAGCGCGAGATTGATGGCGTTTTTTTACTTAATAAGCCACTTGGATTTTCATCCAATCAAGCCTTAAAAAAAATTCAATGGTTATTGAACGCAAAAAAAGCAGGACACACAGGCACGCTTGATCCTATGGCCTCAGGGCTGCTCCCTATTTGCTTAGGTGAGGCCACAAAATTTTCACATCGCCTTCTTAATGCTAATAAAACTTATATCGCTACAGTTCAATTAGGTGTGACAACTACGACAGGCGACCAAGAAGGAGAAGTGATTTCAAAAAAAGAAGCTGTCTTCAATGAAGCTCAATTAAAAGAAACACTGCAAAAATTTATAGGTGATATTACACAAATACCCCCGATGTATTCTGCATTGAAATTTGAAGGCAGACCTCTCTACGAGTATGCAAGGCAAGGTATTGAAATTGAGCGCAAATCTCGACAAATTACCATTTATGACATCGGGCTTATGGAATTTCAAGGCAGCGTCATGACGATTGAGGTTTCTTGCAGCAAGGGCACTTACATTCGAACTTTGGCAGAAGATATAGGGCACGCACTTGGATGTGGCGCCCATTTAAAGGGTCTGGAACGCACACAAACGGCCAATTTTCAATTGACAGAGGCTCTGACGATTGAAGCACTTGAAGCTATGGACTCGATATCTCGAGAAAAAGTACTTTTGCCCATAGACGCTCTATTAGAAGGCCTACCATCGATTGAACTAACTTCAGCTGAAACAGAATTGATTAAAAAAGGGCAAAGCATTGATTTTATTAGTAAAAATGAAGAAGAGTTACGTTTATACAGCGTTTCAGGCCAGTTTGTAGGAGTGGGCCAGCCCGACCTTCAAGGACGTCTTTTCCCTAAGCGCTTAATCGCAAATATATTATAAAAAACATATTGTTAAATCAAAAGAATACAATTAAAATACGCGGTTCTGAATGAGGAGAGAAGATTAAATGGCATCAACAGCAGCAGAAAGAGCCAAAGTTGTAAGTGAATATCAACAGGCAAAGAACGATACAGGATCCCCAGAAGTGCAAGTTGCACTTATCACAAGTCGTATTGGTTATTTAACAGACCATTTCAAAACCAATGCAAAAGACCATCACTCACGTCGTGGACTTTTAGCGCTTGTAAGTCAACGTAGAAAATTATTAGATTACCTTAAAGGTAAGAGTTTAGGCCGTTATCAATCATTGATTGAACGCCTTGGTTTACGTAAATAATTTTTTAACTATTTAAATTAATTAGTTTAAGAGATTTATTGATTCGTAAGTTTTGAAGCCGATTGCAATCCTTCTTTAAAGGAAGATGCGTCGGCTTTTTTATTGGATGTTAAATGTTAGTTAATGTATTCGTTATTAAGAAGTGAATAGCGGATGAAAAAAGAAAAGGGTAAATTATGTTTAAAGCAATTAAGAAAAGTATTCAATTTGGTGCACACACCTTAACACTGGAAACAGGTGAAATAGCAAGACAAGCTGATGGCGCAGTATTAGTAAGTTATGGCGATACAGCGGTATTAGTGACAGTTGTAGGAAGACACGATGTAAAAGAAGGCCAAGATTTTTTTCCACTCACAGTTGATTATCAAGAAAAAACATATGCTGCAGGTAAAATTCCTGGCGGTTTTTTCAAACGAGAAGCACGCCCAAGCGAAAAAGAGACACTGACCTCACGTTTAATTGATCGTCCATTACGTCCTTTATTTCCAGAAAGTTTTTACAACGAAATTCAAATCGTAGCGATGGTAGTGTCATCTGACAGTGAAATTGATTCTGATATTCCAGCAATTATTGGTGCTTCAGCTGCATTAGCTATTTCCGGCATTCCTTTCTATGGACCTATTGGTGCTGCGCGCGTCGGATATATTAACGAAGAGTATGTGACGAATCCAACAGCATCACAATTAAAAGAAAGTGAGCTCGATCTTGTTGTTGCGGCAACAGATTCGGCTGTATTGATGGTGGAATCAGAAGCAAAGGAATTACCTGAAAGCGTAATGTTAGGCGCTGTGCTTCATGGCCATAAAGAAATGCAAGCTGTGATTAAAATGATTAATGAACTAGCTAAAGAAGTTGGCAAAGAGCCATGGGATTGGGTTGCTCCTGAGCCTGATAAAGCTCTCATTAAAAAGATTCATGATTTAGCGGCAAAGGATGTGCATGCTGCATTTCAAATTAAATCAAAAGGCGAACGCTCAGCTAAGTTAGATGAAATTAAAAATAAAGTATTCGCAAAGCTTATTACTGAAGATACAGATACTGCTGAAACTAATAAAATTAAAAATGAATTTTTTAATTTAGAAGCAAAAACAGTGCGCACACAAATTTTAGATGGAGAGCCACGTATTGATGGACGCGATACTCGCACAGTCAGACCGATTGCAATTAGATCAAGCGTTCTTCCAAGAACTCATGGTTCAGCACTTTTCACGCGTGGTGAAACGCAAGCGCTTGTAGTTGCTACATTAGGTACAGGTCGCGATGAGCAAACTATTGATGCACTTCAAGGTGAGTATTCAGATCGCTTCATGCTTCATTACAATATGCCTCCATACGCAACAGGCGAAACAGGACGTGTAGGCACACCTAAGCGTCGTGAAATTGGTCATGGCCGATTAGCTAAGCGTGCATTGATTGCAGTACTGCCTTCTAAAGAAGATTTTAGTTATACGATGCGTGTCGTTTCTGAAATTACAGAATCCAATGGATCAAGCTCTATGGCATCTGTATGCGGCGGTTGTTTAGCATTGATGGACGCAGGTGTCCCAATCAAAGCGCACGTAGCAGGCATTGCGATGGGTCTTATCAAAGAAGGTAATCGCGTTGCTGTTCTGACAGATATCTTAGGTGATGAAGATCACTTGGGTGATATGGACTTTAAAGTAGCGGGTACTGAAGACGGTATCACAGCCCTTCAAATGGATATTAAAATTACAGGTATCACAACTGAAATTATGCAAGTCGCATTAAGCCAAGCAAAAGAAGGACGTGAGCATATTTTAGCGATCATGAAAAAAGAAATGAAAGGTAGCCGTCAAGAACTATCTACATTTGCACCAAGAATTATTACTGTGAAAATTCATCCAGATAAAATTCGTGAAGTGATCGGTAAAGGTGGATCAGTGATTAAAGCCTTGACAGAAGAAACAGGTGCTACGATTGATATCGAAGATGATGGCACTATTAAGATTGCTTGTGTGGATGGTCTTCAAGGCGAAGAAGCAAAGCGTCGTATTTTAGAAATCACAGCAGAAATTGAAGTAGGTCAAATCTATGAAGGTACTGTGATTAAGATGTTAGATTTTGGCGCAATTGTATCTCTTCTTCCTGGCAAAGATGGTTTGCTTCACATTTCACAAATTGCACATCAACGTGTGAATGCAGTGACTGACTTCTTGTCCGAAGGACAAAAAGTTAAAGTCCAAGTGATTGAAGTGGATGATAAAGGCCGTGTTCGCGTAAGTGCTAAAGCACTGATTGAGCCTCCGCCTGCTGAAGAAAAAGCAGAAAGTAAGAAAGAAGACTAATTTGTTTTAGATAGATTTAAGACAATAAAAAACCCGGGAATCCCGGGTTTTTTATTTTAACAAATTATTATCCCGCCATTTGTTTTTCGCGGATTTCATCAAGCGTTTTGCAATCAATGCAAAGTGTTGCAGTCGGGCGTGCTTCTAAACGTTTTAAACCGATTTCTTCACCACAGCCTGCGCAGTATCCATAATCTTGGCTTTCGATATTTCTTAAAGTCTCATCTATTTTTTTGATAAGTTTGCGTTCACGATCACGATTTCTGAGTTCAAGCGCCATATCAGACTCTTGGCTTGCACGATCATTAGGATCTGCATGTGAAGTCAGTTCATCTTGCATCGTGTGCACAGTACGATCGATATCCTGGCTTAATTCCGCTTTCCATTCATTAAGAATCGAGCGGAAATGATTAAGCTGGCTTTTGCTCATGTAGCCTTCACCTTTTTTAGCTTCATAAGATCTAAATTGTTTTAGGCCTTTTTGAGGTGAGCCTTTAACTTTAAGCGGGACAATTTTTGCAGGGGTAGGCTTCTTAGCTACAACCATTTTAGGCGCTGGTTTTTTGTTCACTACGACTTTTTTAGCTATAACCTTTTTCGGTGCCGGCTTTTTCTTCGCAACGACTTTTTTAGGCGCTGGTTTTTTCTTAGCCACTACTTTTTTAATTGGAGCTTTTTTCTTAGCTACGACTTTTTTAGCTACTTTTTTAACTGCCATTTTTTAATCCTAAAGTAAAAACAAATGAAAATAATCGCGAAAGTTTACACTGATCGACTATGAAAGCAAGATGTAATTGACCTATTTTTACGACTATTTATTGGGTAGATAGCTTTTGTGCGAGAAGCGTATTTTCCATTAATGTTGCAACCGTCATAGGACCTACCCCGCCTGGTACAGGCGTGATAAAACCGGCCCTTGTTTTGGCTATATCAAATTCAACG
>Ga0102923_1000729_pt1 | contig 9394 bp, 9 predicted proteins | sample Colrivmeta156902_FD_78206 | JGI IMG/M metagenome (GOLD analysis project Ga0102923, IMG submission 78206) | Estuarine microbial communities from the Columbia River estuary - metaG 1569-02 | ecosystem: Environmental > Aquatic > Marine > Intertidal zone > Estuary | place: USA: Columbia River Estuary...
CCGGCGATCGTGGCGATCTACAACGCGACCATTCCCGGCCGGATGGTGACGGCCGACCTCGAGCCGGTTACGGTCGACTCTCGGCGCGCATGGTTCTCCGCCCACCAGCAACCCTCGCGCCCACTATGGGTGCTCGCGGAGTCCTCCGGGAGGATTCAGGCTTGGTTGAGTTTCGATACCTTTTACCCCCGCGCGGCGTATGACGGCACGGCGATGATCGCGATTTACGTCGACCCCGGCAGCCGTCGGCAGGGCCATGGCCGGAGGTTGCTGCAGGCCGCGCTGGAGCGAGCGCCGACGCTCGGACTGCACACGCTGCTGGGGTATATCTTTGGCCACAACGAGCCCAGCCTGAGGCTCTTCGCCACGCACGGATTCGAGCGCTGGGCGCACCTGCCGCGCGTGGCGGTCCTCGACGGAGCTGAACGCGACCTGGTGATCGTGGGACGGCGAGTGGCGCCGTGACTTGACCTGAAAATGAACCTTCGTCCCTTCGCGCTCTTTCTCACGCTCGCCGGCATTTGTCCGGCCGCCGAATCCGCTTCCAACGCCTCCCCGATGAAACCCTCCTACGGACTCGTGATCCACGGCGGCGCCGGCGTGATCACCCGCGAGAAGCTCAGCCCCGAGCTCGAAACCCGCTATCGCGCGGACCTAGCCCGGGCGCTCGACGCCGGCCACGCCGTGCTGTCCGGGGGGGGCGTCGCCCTCGATGCCGTGGTCGCGGCGATCCGCGTGCTCGAGGACTCCCCGCTATTCAACGCCGGCCATGGCGCGGTGTTGAACGCGGAGGGCAAGTGCGAGCTCGACGCATCGATCATGGACGGCCGCGCGCTCGCCGCCGGAGCGGTGGCGGGAGTTTCGCGCGTGCGGAATCCGATCACCCTCGCCCGAGCCGTGATGGAGCGCTCGCCGCACGTCATGTTCGCCGGCACCGGCGCAGAGCGCTTTGCAGAGCAGGTCGGCGGAATCGAGCTGGTCACCAACGAGTACTTCCAAACCGAACGCCGGCGGGAAGAACTCCGGCGCGCACAACAGAAGGAGAAGGAGCAGTCCAACCGCCGCGCCGCGCTCGGCGGCCCATCAGGCCCGCTCTTCGCGACCATCGACGAGAACGACTCCCTCGACGTCGAGCGGAAGTACGGGACCGTCGGGTGCGTCGCCTTGGATAAGAACGGGAACCTCGCGGCCGGCACCTCCACGGGTGGCATGACAAACAAGAAGTTCGGGCGCGTCGGCGATTCGCCCATCATCGGGGCCGGCACCTACGCCGCCAACGCCACGTGCGCCGTCAGCGCCACCGGCCATGGCGAGTTCTTCATCCGCGTCGGGGTGGCGAGGGACATCGCCGCCCAGATGGAATACAAGGGCGCACCCGTCGCCGAGGCGGCCGCCGCCACGATCGCGAAAGTCGGGGCGCTCGGTGGCGACGGCGGGGTGATCGCAATCGATCGCCACGGCAACGTCGCCCTGCCCTTCAATACCCCAGGCATGTACCGCGGCCACCGCCTCGAGGGCCGGGACGCGGAGATCGCGATTTTCCGCTGAAGCCCGTCAGGCCGCGAGCAGCCGGTCGAAACGGGCCAAGACCCGATCCCGCCCCAGGACGCGCATCATGCCGGTGATGCTGGGGCCAACGTTGGTGCCAGAAAGCGCAAGCCGGGCCACTCCCTGGTAATCGCCGAAGCCGAAGCCCCCCCGGTTGGCGAGCGCCTTGATGGCTTCCTCGATCGCCGTGTCGCTCGAGAAATCCATCGCGGCCAGCTCCGCGCGCAACTCGCGCAGCCGCGCGGCCGGGTCGCCCTTGGCCAAGACCTTCTCGCGCACCTTGGGATCGATCGCGAAATCCTCCGTGAAGAAATATCCAGCGTACGCGGGCAGTTCCTCCAAGCCCTTCAGCTTTGGCTGGCAGAGCAGCATCACCTCGCGGAAAAACGCGGCGTCGGCCGCGATGGCAGCGCGGGCCGCCGGCTCCTCACGGCGGGCCAGGTTTTCGCGCGCCAGAGCCACGAAGCGGTCGGCCGGCAACTCGAGCAGGTAGGCCATGTTCATGTGGGCCAGCTTACGGTCATCGAAGCGCGCGTTGCTCTGGTTGACCCCGGGCAGATCGAACAGGCGGATGATTTCCTCGATCGGCATCTTTTCGCGATCATCGCCCGGATTCCACCCGAGCAGGCACAGGAAGTTGACCAGCGCCTCGGGCAGGTAGCCGCGCCGCTGATACTCCTCGATCAGCGCCCCTTGGTCGCGCTTCGACATCTTGCCCGGACCGTTCTGTTTCAGGATGAGCGGGATGTGGGCGAAGGCCGGCGGCGTGACGCCGAAGCCCTCGTACAACCGCACGTGCTTGCTCGTGTTCGAGAGGTGGTCCTCGCCACGGATGATGTGCGTGACGCCCATCGCGATGTCGTCGACGACGTTCACGAGGTGGAACACCGGATTACCATCCGAACGCACGATGACGAAGTCCTCGTCCTCCATGCGCTCCACCCGGCCGCGGATACGATCCTCGATCACGACGGGCGCGCCCTTAACTTTGGTCACGGTTTTTTTGCGGTGCTCGTCGAACACCTCGTGACGCTCGCCCTCGAGGCGGAACCAGATGGCGCCGTCTTTCTCGTAGGCGCGGCCGGAGTCGCGCAGGCGTTGGACGTATTCGCGGTAAATGTCCCCGCGCTCGCTCTGCCGGTACGGACCGCGGTCGCCGCCCCCGCTGCCGGAGAAACGCGGACCCTCATCCCAATTCAGACCGAGCCACGTGAGGCTCTCGTAGATCAGGCTGAGGAACGCCTCGCTGTTGCGCTCCTTGTCGGTGTCCTCGATCCGCAGGATAAACGTGCCGCCGGTGTGACGGGCGTACAGCCAGTTGAACAGCGCAGTGCGGGCACTGCCGATGTGGAAGAAACCGGTGGGACTGGGCGCGAAGCGCACTCGGACGTTGGACATGGCGGAAAGGATGAAGCGGCGGATACCGGCGCCGAAACGATAGGTTCCGCCCGCAGCCCCGCGGCTGTCAAAGACTCTGTCCTTGCGTGAGGGAGGTCGCAGACGAGACTCCGACGGTGACTTTCATTCCATGAGCATCGACTGGCTCAAACTGCTCGGTGCGCTTGCTCTGCTCCTGACTCCGGCCGCCGTCTTTCACGGCCACCGGGTCCACTACCGAGATCTGACGCGCGATTGGGACGGTTACTGGGGCCGGACGTTGAGACTTTGGACGCACGGTTTTGATCTGATCCGCGCTTTTGCCGGAGCCTGGCTCCTGATGGAGGCAATCGCGCGCGCACCGGACGCGCAGGGCCTCATGAAGTACGTCCCGCTGGCGTTAAGGGGGATGATCCTATGCGCGGCGACCATCCTGCAGACGATGGTCTGCAAGGAACACGATGCGATGAACGCCCCCATCGCGTTTGCGATCGGGCTGACGATCACCCTGCTTCCACCGCACGCGGCGCTACCGGGATTGATCGTGGCCTTCCTCTTCGCCTACGGCACCCACCTACGTGCCGCGTTCTTTCCGGTGCTGGCCATCACGTCCGCGGGCTTCGGGGCGCTCTTCCTAAGGGGGAAACTTTCACTAGACGTCGCCGGAGCAGGCACCGCGTTGATTCTTCCGGGGCTGCTGCCGGTGCTATTCTCCCGCCATCTCGTCTGTCCGTATCTGGCCCGCAAATCATCCTCGGCGAAGAACGCCTGATCAACAGAACGACCGCAGCCGCTCGATTTCGGCCGCGCGGGCGGGATCTTCCGCCAGATTGGCCTGCTCGAGTAGGTCCCGCTCGAGGTCGAAAAGCAGCCACGGCGCGCCTTCCGGTCCCAGCACGAGTTTGCGCTCCGCCGTGCGGACGCCGCGCCAAACGCGATCGCACTGCTGAGGCAGCGCCACAACCGAAGGCATCGAGATCCGCGCGTGACGGCGGTTGATTTCCGGGCGTTTTCCGGCCGCGAGGCCACGCGTGATCTCCGGCAGGTCGACCAATGACAGAGCCCCGCGGTCACGGCGCGCGCCCAAACCGGGCGATCGTACGAGCAATGGAACCCGAACGCTCTCCTCGTGCGGCCAGCCCTTTCTGAAAAGTCCATGCGCTCCATGCATGTCGCCGTGCACCGAAGTGAAAACCACCGCGCAACGGTCCGGATCAATTTTCTCCAGCAGGCGCCCGATGGCGCGGTCCGTCGCCTCGAGGTGAGCGTGATAGCCTGAGAGCTCCTTTCGCGCCTTTGCCTCTGCCGCCGCCGGCACATTCGCCGGCAGCCGCATTTCAGCGGGGTCGCGCGGGGCCACCCCCGCCGCCGGAGCATCGTAGGGCGGGTGCGGAGGCTCGAGGCTCACCACGCAGAATGCGGGCGACCCTTTCGCGGAAACGAGCCATGCGGCCGCACGCTCGCAGACGACGTCACTCTGGTAACCGAAAAACCGCCGGGGCTCGTCGATTCCGGTTCCGTGCAGCCACGGGTCATTGAGTTGAAACCCGCCCTCGAAGCCCTGCCAATGCGCGAACCCGCCCCGCGCGCCCTCCGCCACCCGCAGGCGCGCGTGCGCCTCACCCACCAGGGGCACGTCGTTCGGCTTTTCGGCCAGATGCCATTTGCCGAAGAATGCCGTACGGTAACCGTCTTCACCCAAGTCATGCGCTATGGTCCGTGCGTTCCGGGGAAGCGGGTCGAAATAGTCACGCACGCCGTTTTCGGGAGAGGGAATGCCGGTGAGAAGCGCGGCGCGCGCGAAGGGTCCGAACGGATGCGGCGTCACCGCCTCCGTGAAATCAACCGCCTCCGCCGCCAGCGCGTCGAGCGCCGGGGTGCGCGCGTCGGGATCCCCCGCGTAGCCGCACGTCCGTGCCCGCCACTGCGTGGTCAGGATCCAGAGGATATTTGGGGGTGCCATGCTTGGTACGCCAATAAGGCGCTCCGGCCTCCCGACGTCGAAATCCAATTGCCACGCTCCGCCGCGGGGCTTCGCCTCCTCCGCCCCCCAACGATGAACCCCTCGCTCCGCTCCGCCGCGCTCGCTCTTCTCACCGCCCCGGTCTTTGCCGCTGCCCCCGTCCCGCTCTCGATCGGTCCCGCGTTCTACGGCGATCCGCCCGACGAAACCCACCCGTGGGGAATCCACGACCGCAACCGGCCGCAGCCGCCGCGGGTCGTGGCCGGCACTCCCAGCCTGCCAGGCCAACCCGGCCGTCCGCCAGCCGATGCCATCGTGCTCTTCGACGGCAGCGCCAGTGCGCTCGCCAACTGGGAGTCGGACGGGAAGGAGGGAGGTCCCACCAAGTGGATCGTGCGGGATGGCGCCCTCGAGTGCGTGCCGAAGTCAGGTTACATCCGATCCAAGGCGCGGTTCGGCGACTGCCAGTTGCATGTTGAATGGGCTGCGCCGCGCGAGGTTAAGGGCAATAGCCAGGGCCGAGGCAACAGCGGTATTTTCCTGATGGGCCTCGTCGAGGTGCAGGTCCTGGACAACCACGAGAGCCCGACCTATGCGGACGGTTTCGCCAATTCCGTCTACGGCACCAACCCGCCGCTCGCTAACCCGCTGCACCCGCCCGGTGAGTTCCAGCAGGTGGACATAATTTTTCGTCGTCCCGTTTACCGGGACGGGCGGGTCGTGGACCCCGGTTATCTCACCGTATTCTGCAACGGCGTCCTCGTGCAGGACCACACTCCATTGGAAGGACAAGGCGGACATATGCGGCGCACCAAGCCGGGGCCGTTCCCGGAAAGCGGCCCGCTGAAACTGCAGGACCACGGGAATCCGGTCCGTTTCCGCAACATCTGGTACCGGCCTTTGCCGCCCCGCTCATCCGAGGGCGGCACCGACGGCGCGCTCACTCCCGCCGCGACCACCGCCAAGCGCCGCGCGACCGCGGCGGACCTTCGGTCGGACGCCGAGCAACGCCAGGGAACCGAGCGTCTACTACGGCTGGCGGAGTCGCTGGTCTACGAGTCGGAACCCGCCGCCACCAAGCGCGTGGAGGAACTCGCGACCACCTACACGATCGGACTCAAGGGACTGCCCTCGACCGAACTGGAGTCCCGCAAGGGCGAAATCCTCGGCGTGCTCCGCGCGTTCCGCTATCTTATCAAGCACGGTAAGTTGGCCGCCGGCTCGGCGCCGCAGAGGGAATTGGAGCGCATCGAGCGCGCGCAGGCCTGGGAGGAGAAGAAGAAGTAAGGCCGTCGGCGCGCTCCGGCGGCAGTATTTATTTGCGGGTCCTCCGGACGGGAACCACGTTCCGCGGCTTCCCGGATGACCCTCCGTATCGTCCACTACAACAAGCCGGTCCTGCGCACCAAAGGTGCGCGGGTGACGACCTTCGATCCCGCCCTCGCGCGCCTGGCCGCCGAGATGGTGGAAACCATGCACGAGGCGGAAGGCATCGGCCTCGCCGCGCAACAGATCGGCCATGCCCTCCAGCTTTGCGTCGTCGACCTGCGCGGCGCCGATGCGAAGTTTTCCTGGGAGTTGGACGGCGCGCGGCCACCGCTGGAACTGTTCATGCCCATGACACTGGCCAACCCGGCCGTCACGCCGGTGAAGGGCACTGAAGTCACCTCCTACGAGGAGGGATGTCTCTCCTTTCCGGGCATCCGGGGCGATGTGCTACGGCCCGACGCGATCCGGGTGACATTCCAGGACGAGCGCGGCACTCCGCATCAGCTTTCCTGCGACGGCCTTTTTGCGCGCTGCATCCAGCACGAGGTCGATCACTTGAACGGCGTGCTCTTCATCGAGCGCATGGACAAAAAAGTCCGCGCCGGAATCGACGATGCGGTGAAGATCCTCGCGAAGGAAACCAAGGCCGCCGGCCGCAAATAACCCAGCATGAGCCAGCCCCAGAAATCCGACGGCATGAATTACGCCCCGCAGGGCAAGCCGAGCCCCGTGGTGCAGCCGGGAGAATTCGTCTTCGCCGCGGCGCACCTCGACCACGGCCACATCTACGGTCAGTGCAACGGACTCCTCGAGGCGGGCGGAGAGCTGCGCTGGGTTTACGACCCCGATGCCTCCAAGGTGGAGGTGTTCCGAGCGCGCTACCCTCAGGTGCGTGTGGCACGTTCGCTGGACGAGATTTTAGCCGATTCCGCCGTATGTCTCGTGACCGCCGCCGCGGTCCCCTGCGACCGCGGTCCGCTCGGCATCCGCGTGATGGAGGCCGGCAGGGACTACTTTACCGACAAGACTCCGTTCACGTCCCTCGAACAACTCGACGCCGCGAAGGCCGCGGTCGCCCGCACCGGTCGCAAGTACATGGTGTACTTTTCCGAGCGCCTGCACGTGGAGGCCGCGATGTACGCCACGGATCTGGTCGCCGCCGGCACCATCGGCCGCGTGATCCAGGTGATCGGCCTCGGTCCGCACCGCCTCGGCAAGGCCGGCCGGCCCGCGTGGTTCTTCGAACGCGCCAAGTACGGCGGCATTCTCACCGACATCGGCAGCCATCAATTCGAGCAATTCCTCACCTACACCGGCGCCACCGACGCAACTGTCACGCAGGCCGCGGTGGGCAATTTCGCCAATCCCGACAAGCCGGAGTTCGAGGACTTCGGCGAGGCCTCGCTGCTCGGCGACAACGGCTCCTCGAATTACATCCGCGTCGACTGGTTCACCCCGGCCGGACTCTCCACGTGGGGCGACGGCCGCACCGTGATCCTGGGCACCAAAGGTTACCTCGAACTGCGCAAGTACGTCGACGTCGCGCGCGACCGCACCGGCGATCACGTCTACCTCGTGGACGACGCCGGCGAGCACCACTTCCACGTCGCCGGCAAAGTCGGCTTCCGGTTTTTCGGACAGCTGATCCTCGACTGCCTCAACCGCACTGAAAAGGCCATGACCCAGGCGCACGCCTTCAAGGCGGCCGAGCTCTGCCTCCGCGCCCAACTCGCCGCCCGCCGGATCGCCTGAGGTCGCACCATGGCCTCGATCTCGACGCGAAAAGGGGACGACGGCACCACGGGACTCCTCTACGGGCAACGGGTGGAGAAGGACCATCCACAGATCGAGGCGGTGGGTGCGCTCGACGAGTTGAACACCTCCCTCGGCGCCGCGAAGACGGTCCTCGTCGGCCACTCCCGGGAGGCGGAGGTGCGCGTCCTTCTCGAGACGGTGCAACGCAACCTCGTCGCGCTGATGGGCGAGATAGCCTGCGCCGAATCCGACGCGTCGCGTTACGCGGCATCCTCCTTCATCAAGGTCGCGGCGGCTGATATCGCGCGCCTCGACGAGGCGGTTGCGACCCTCGAGTCCCGCGGCCTGCGTTTCGACGGCTGGGCGACGCCGGGCGCCAACCCGCTTTCGGCCGCACTGGATGTCGCGCGCACCGTCTGCCGCCGCGCCGAGCGCCGGCTCACTGCCCTGCCAAGGACCGGCCGCCACGTGCGTCCGGAGTTGCGGCAGTTTATCAACCGCCTAGCGGATCTCCTTTGGCTGCTCGCCCGCGAGGCGGAGCAATGAGCGCAGCACGAACCGTTCCGCGCGCTTGAACCGCCGCGAACGGACACCCACGCTTCCCCCATGCCCGTCGCCCTGATCGTTCTCGTACTCGCCGCCGGCTGGCGGATCGCCGCGATCCACTTCCCCGCCCTCGCCAACGTGACGCCCCTCATGGCGCTCGTACTCTGCGGAGCCGTCTATTTTCCCGCGCGCCGCCTCTGGATCGCACCGCTCGCCGCGCTCGTGTTGTCGGACCTTTATCTCGACCATCACTACGCCGCCGCCGGTGACACGTGGGCGTGGACCAGCGCGCTGGTGCGCACGCTCTGCTTCGTCGCCGCCGTGCCTATCGGTCTGGCGGTCTCCCGCCGGCGCAACTGGGGGTCGCTGCTCACCGCGACCCTCACCGGTTCGGTTCTTTTCTACCTCGCGACCAATACCGACGCTTGGCTGCGCGATCCCGCTTACGCTCGCACTGCCGCCGGTTGGTGGCAGGCGCTCACCGTCGGGCGCCCCGAGTTTCCGCCCACGCTGCTCTTCTTCCGCAACACCCTAGTCGGTGATCTCGTGTTCACGGGCCTTTTCGCCGCGGCAATGGAATTTGCCGCGCGGCGGGCCAGGCGGGCCGACGCGTTGGAAGTCGTATCGCGCGCCTGAGGCTTTCGCTAGATCACGAAGGCGTGCGTGCCATGCCTTTGATGGGGTGTGAAACGGCGCGGTGGGATGGTTCCACCACGGAGGCGCCAAGGACACAGAGGACGGAGCAAATCCGGAAATCAGGAACGCGGGATGACTCCTGAGAGCTCCTTGAACTGCGACCATCGCGTTGGGAGAACGATTCAATGTAGCCAACGCTACATCGGAACCCTCCGCGGCTGGCGGCCGCGGCTAAACGGTCGGCGTTCAGAGAACGGGTTTCCGTGTTACTCGGTTTCCGTGCCGCACGCGGGCGCAGCG
>Ga0102923_1000737_pt1 | contig 9333 bp, 7 predicted proteins | sample Colrivmeta156902_FD_78206 | JGI IMG/M metagenome (GOLD analysis project Ga0102923, IMG submission 78206) | Estuarine microbial communities from the Columbia River estuary - metaG 1569-02 | ecosystem: Environmental > Aquatic > Marine > Intertidal zone > Estuary | place: USA: Columbia River Estuary...
GCATTTTGCCAACCTCAGTTTCAAAGAAATTGCCGACAAGACCAATTGCAGCATCAATACAGCACTCGGAAGAATGCGTTATGGGTTAATCAACCTCAGAAAATTAATGGTTGAGTACCAAGTTGCACTTTAAAAAAAGTTTTTTCTCATGAGCAGTACGAGGGACCGTTTTCGGTCCCTCTTTTATTTTGTAGCACTGGAGAAAGCATCCAGCCCGCACTTCAGCCAGCTGGCATAGGCTGATGCGTCAGGGGTATAGCCTACAGGAGAGGTCAATAATTTTTCGTCCGGTGAAATGGCCACATACCAGGGCTGAGAGGTAGCATTAAAATTTTCTGTCTGGAACAAACTCCATTTGTTGCCAATTGTTTTAATCTTGACGGATGCGCCTGTCTTTGTGGTGTAGACCATTTGCTGTTCTGCAGGGAGTACTTGTTTGTCATCCACGTACAATGAAACCAGGATATATTTTTCCATCAATTCCTGTACTTCAGGTTTTGTCCATACATTTTCTTCCATCTTCCTGCAATTCACACAGGCCCAGCCAGTGAAGTCTATCAACAGGGGCTTGTTTTGTTTTTTTGCAAGCGCCAATGCTTCTTCATAATCTTTCAGGGGCTCGTCGCAGTTTACCGGTTCCTTGTACATGCTGTAGCAAACGGGTGGAGGAAAGCCACTGACCAGGCTGATGTTGGCCCATTTTGTATTGGTAACACCTGGTGCGATGTAAAGGGTAAAAGCCAGTACTACAAAAGCAAATAATTTTCTGGGAAGGGAAATTTTTTCTCCTTTGCTGTCGTGAGGAAACCTGATCCATCCCATGAGATAGGCAAAAAGGGATAGGAAAATGAGGATCCAGATGCCAAAGAAAACTTCCCTTTTGATGATAGACCAGTGGGCCACCAGATCAGCGTTGGAAAGGAATTTCAGGGCCAATGCCAATTCGATGAAGCCCAAGACCACTTTTACGGTATTCAACCAGCTGCCACTCTTGGGCAAGGTGTTCAGCCATTGGGGGAAAAGTGCAAACAGGGCAAAAGGAAGGCCCAGTGCTACGCCAAAACCTGCCAAACCAGCTGTCAGGGGCCATGCCCCCTGCGTTGCAGTACCCACCAGCAGTGTTCCAAGGATGGGCCCAGTACAGGAGAAGGACACGATGGCCAACGTGAGTGCCATGAAAAATACACCAGCCAAACCGGAGCCTTGTTTTGCATTGGCAGAATTGGCCAGGGTTCCTGGAAGCGTAATTTCGAAATAGCCGAAGAAAGAAATGGCAAAAAAGATGAAGATGGCAAAAAAGGCCGTGTTCAGGTAAACATTCGTTGCAATGTCGTTGTAAATGGCGGGATTCACATTCCCAATGAGGTGAAATGGAATGCTGAAGGATACGTAAATCAAAAAGATGAACAACCCGTACACAATGGCCAAACGTTTGCCCTTTTTTTTGTCTCCGCCATGTTTGGTGAAATAGGAAACTGTAAGGGGTACCATCGGGAAAACACAAGGAGTAAGCAAGGCAAAAAGTCCTCCAAGGAATCCCAGCAGGAAAATAGTGAGCAGGCTGTTGTCCTCTTTTGATGCGGGCGTACCGCAGTCTTGGAGGGGTTTATTGGGGTTGAGCCCAGGAATCAGGATCCTGGTTTTGGCCGCTGAGCCACCTTCCAGTGCGATCTCAAATGATGCTGCTTCGCCAGGAAAAAAAGAATCGTCCTTTCCGTAGGAATAGTTCAGGGTAACCTGAAGGTTGGCTGGAACGGCAGCAGGAAATTCAATTTCAGCAACAAATGCAGCATTTTTCTTGAATACCTCAAAAGACTTTCCCTCAAAGATCAAGCTCTTTACAGTTTCACCTTTTGAGGTAGCTTTCAGGGATTGTACAGTGATGATTGCCGAATCGGGCAGGATCAATCCACCAGAGGGGATGCCATCAAAATTGATATCCGGAGCATAGATCTCCCAATTGTTGTTGTTTTCAGCAGAGAAAACCAGCTGGTACTTTTTATTGGCAGTCTTCTTGGAAACGGCTTTCCATTCAATGGCCTGTATGGTTTCCTGGGCAGTTGAAAACTGAACAAAAAACAGGGACAACAGCAATCCCAGGAGGATTGTTTTTTTCATAAAAATGTATTTCTAACCGCCAATGGCAATCTTGAAGGGAACTTCAGCCGGCGGAAGACAAAGTTCATCGTTACAAACCATGAATTCTATTTTGCCATTGAGGCTTGTTTTTGCTTTTGTCTTTGCATTGACCACTTGTACAAAGGTTACTGTCTTTTCATAGAAGTTTACCTTGCCATCCCAGGCCTCTTCCATCTTGCTGATTTTGTTTCCCTTCTCCAGAGGCTTGGCATCCATGGTCAACAAGGGGTTGGGCGTGAATGTGATGGTGGTTGGAACTGGGCCCTCCACCCCGGCAACCTGGGCATAAAGGTGGTAATTGCCTGCAATTGTTGCGGTCATGCTCACTTCATACCGTTTGTCACCAATTTTTTTGGAAGCATAGGTCCAGCTGACCTGTTTTGCTGATCCCATTTGGGCAAAACCTGAAAAAGAGAGGACCAAAAAAAGGACGGATAAAAAGGAAAAATATTTTTTCATCTGGTATTGTTTAGGCGGTTACAGCATCTTTGACATGCTGTAGGAGAAGGGTATTGAAAACACTGATTCCATCCGTATTGCCAATTTTGCTTGAACAGGCCCTTTCGGGGTGTGGCATCATGCCAAATACATTCCTTTCCCTGTTGCAAATGCCTGCAATATTGTGGAGCGTACCGTTGGGGTTGGCTTCAGGATTGATGTTCCCATTTTCATCACAGTACCGGTAAATGACCTGGTCGTTATCCATGATGGATTGGATGGTGGCTTCATCGGCCTGGAAACGGCCTTCGCCATGGGCGATGGGAACCTTGAGAGGCCTGTTCTCTTTTCCTATGATATGAACATTCTTACAAATGAACTGCTGGTTGGCGTTTTTGAGCAAAACACCCGGGAGCAGGCCAGACTCGCACAGGATCTGAAACCCATTGCAGACACCAAGCACTTTTCCGCCACGCTTGGCAAAGGCGATGGTCTGTTGCATCATCGGGCTGAACCGGGCAATGGCTCCACAACGGAGATAATCACCGTAGGAGAATCCTCCTGGCAGCACGATGCAATCCTCCGTCGAAAAAGCAGAAAGATCCTTGTCTTTGTGCCAGAGCTCAACCACTTCCTGACCAAGGTCATCCCTTAAAGCATCCATCACGTCACGGTCGCAATTGGAGCCAGGAAATACAACAACACCAAATTTCATTGGATTACGATTTGTACAAATTTATGACCTTTCCTCCAATGTGTTTCCTGCAGTTTCAATTTTAACGCAGCATTGAAAGAATTATCAGGACCAGAACTATTAAATTGGGGATAAAGTTTTTCTTGAAGGCAAGAAACAACGGGGAAAACAGCAATGATGAAGGCACAAGCATCAACGGTATTGTTGTTGAAATGTCCTTGATGGACAACAAGCAAACCACAAGGGTGGCCAGGACAAGGATAAGCATGACGAGGTATGCTTTTCGGGCCTGGATCATCATTTTCCCAATCTGTCTGTTGAATGAAAGCATTCCTATCCATGGCAGTACTAAAAACAGGCCTGTTTTGCTCCAAACCGAAGGGCTCAGCGGCGGGAGATTGAAACCTATTGAAAAAGGGGGGAAACCCATTGATGAATCCAGATTTTCAAGCAGGTACAAGCCGGAGAAAATGAAATAAAAGGGCAGGAAAAAGCCTGTAATGGCGAGCAGCCATTCCCTGATTGAGGCAGGCCGCATGATCATGATGCAAATGACAATCCAGCAAAATAGGATCAAAAAGTTTGTATTCATTGATGCCATACAACCAACAATAAAACCTGTCAACAGCAGTTTGTTGTTGGCATTGTTTTCCTTGTACATTGCAATTAACAGCTTGAATACGATCAGTATCAGTGCGTTCAGTACCAAAAAAACCGGACTTGTTTGGAATGGCAGCATCGCGTTGAGCAGTAAAAAAGACATGGCAGGAACAAAGCCTGCCCTATCCATGAGCTTGTGGTCTGTGATGATCTTGTTGAGGATTAAAGCTTCCGCAAGCAACAATGCTGTGAAAATTATTTTCCCCAACATGCCTTTGGATCCGTCAAGAAAAGAAAGATATTCAGACAATGCTTTGAGAATGGCCGTAGAACCAGGGGGCACTGCTGCATTTACCGTTGCTTCGGCATTAATTGCCGGCAAGTAGGCTAGCAAAGCCAGCATCAGCAGGGCAAGGGGGTTATTGTTCTTAAAAATTCCTATCACGTTGCTTGATCAAAATTCGAGCTTTGCGAAGCAAATATAGTTCTTGTACATGCAGGGCATGATAATTTGTCTGAGGCCAACCTGTTTTCCGAATTTCGGCATGAATTCAAAATCCCTGTTGAGGTTCTTCAATGTAGGTTGTCGTTTTATTTTTCCTTCTGCGTCTATTGTGGCTGAGTTCAGCAAGAGCTCTCGTTTTTCTTTCTGGTTGAAAAGAAAGCGCAGGTCATTTCCAGTATTGAAAAGCTGGTAGGAGATGAATGAGTCTGAGTTGTCGTCGTATTGGTTTTTCCTGACAGTATTGCTCCAACGCAACTTGCCGTCTGCATTGAAAAAGAATACCATGATGTTTTCCGACACATGCCGAACGTAATTGTTCTGTTGTCCGAACCTGTTGAAGGGGTCATAAAAGCCATAATTGTACATCCTGCTCATGGGGGACGAATACCACATGTCAAAAGGCGAGTAAAAGCCACTACCATAGAGGTAATCATACCTATTCCAGGAACTGTTCTTGGATGAGGAATAGTATAGTTCAGAAACCACTGCATAGCCTCCGTCCTGTACAGGAATCACATGGCGGATGAAATGGTCATTGAAGGCGGTTTTCATGGCACCGGTTTCGCTTTTGGCATCCATCCTGAGGCTGTCATTGAAAACAAAATCGGTTTCAGAAGCCACTGTCTCCGTTTTCTTGTCCCATACCAATGAGTACAATCCATCAATATTTCCCCGTTTTTGTTTGTAGAAGAAGGATGTCATGATGATTCTTTTATTGAAATTGTCAAATTTCAATTTTACCTCATCAAGGGTTTTTTCCTTGAGCACTACAGGTACTATTTTGATGGAATCGCTGAGTGCGCGCTTGAAAACCAGGTCGATCTTGTTGATGAATTCTCTTCCTCCGGTTCTGGCGCTTCTGCCAAAAATGAAATCTCCGTCATTGTCCACCAGAAAATCGGTGAAGGAACCTTCTCGGTCGTTCAACCTGAGTCCAAAATTGCTTTTCTTTTTCAGTTGCATCTTGTTGTCAAAGAGCAGTGAGGTGATCAGGTAATTCTTTTCATTAGGACGCTTGATCTTGAAAATGACAATCTGTTTCTTATCGTCGCTGCTGATCATGGAGTAAACCTTGTTGTCCATCAATCCTGCCATTTGGGAGGTATCAAGATCAACAGGGTCTGTCATGAGTTTTCCTTCTGCATTGATCTTGACCATCGAACAGTACATCACATTCCGCCGCTGGTGCTGGTAAATCATGTAAGCAAAGTCATTGTATGCAATGAAATCAACATTGATAACCCTGTCTGGCAAGAATTCGAGCCGGACCCTGTTTTTGAGTTTCATCTCAAGGTCATAGACCGAGATGTCATGGCGATTTTTGAAATTTTTGTAGACATTGATGTTGTTGCCCATTTTGCCGATGATTTCAAAATTCATTTCCCTGTAATCGTCTTTGTCGACTTCGGAATACTCAATCTGTTGTGCAAAGGATCCAAAATGGAGCAGGCAGCTGAGGAGAAATATGGTGATATGTTTCATTGTCTTTGCTTTCAGTATAAAATTAGGTCAACCTTTGTTAAAAGAAACAAATATTCGCTATACCTTTGAATGCCATATGGCAATAATCACATCTTTTTACAGTGAGTAAACAGCTTAACAAGGTAACCGGTGCGGGGTTACTGATCGCCATGGGGATCATTTACGGAGACATCGGAACATCCCCTCTCTACGTTTTTAGTTCAATCATCAATGGACGTGTTATCAGTGAAGACCTGATTTTTGGGGGAATCTCCTGTATCATCTGGACGCTGACATTGCAGACAACGGTGAAATATGTGATTTTGACCCTCCAGGCCGACAACAGAGGTGAGGGGGGTATTTTCTCGCTGTATACCCTTGTGCGCCGGCGGAAAAAGTGGCTGGTTGTTCCGGCAATGGTTGGCGGCGCTGCATTGCTGTCTGAGGGCATCATCACCCCCCCCATCTCCGTAACTTCAGCTATCGAGGGTTTGGCACAGCTTCCCAGGTTTGCTGCCATTTCTGAGATGCAGATTGTTTATATTGTTTTGGGCATATTGGCTTTTTTGTTTTTCATGCAGCAATTTGGCACGGCCTCTATCGGCAAGTTGTTTGGCCCAATCATGTTCATTTGGTTTGCCATGCTGGCGGTACTGGGAGTTTATAATATAATTGATGACTGGAGTATTTTCAAGGCATTCAATCCAAGTTATGCCATCAATCTCTTGATAAATTATCCAAAAGGATTTTGGCTTTTGGGAGCTGTTTTTCTTTGTACAACAGGAGCGGAAGCCTTGTATTCTGATCTTGGACATTGTGGCAGGCAAAATATCCGCATTACCTGGATTTGGGTAAAGATAGCCCTGGTATTGAATTACCTTGGACAAGGTGCTTTTCTACTCGGTCAGCAAGGCAAGATCTTTGCAAACGCCTCACTGATAAAGGATGTGTCATTTATTTCACTTCATCCCAATGCTGAATTGCTGAGGAATCCTTTTTTTGCGATGATGCCTGATGCATTTGTGTTGTTCGGTATCATCATTGCCACTGCTGCCGCAATTGTAGCCAGTCAGGCCATGATCAGTGGCTCATTTACATTGGTAAGTGTAGCCATGCGGCTTAACTTGTGGCCCAAGTTTCGAATTAGTTATCCTACAGAGGAGCGTGGCCAGCTTTTCATTCCGGCCATCAACGGAATCCTGTTTGTTGGTTGTTGCTGCATCGTGATGTATTTCAGGTCATCCAGCAACATGGAAGCAGCCTATGGATTGGCTATCACGTTGTGTATGTTTGCAACATCTATTTTATTTGCCAACTTTCTGGTACTGAAAAGGGTAAAGCCTATTTGGATTTATTTGTACCTCGGGGTCTATTCTATCATCGAATTTAGTTTTCTGGTTGCGAATTTGGAAAAGTTCCCTCATGGTGGCTTTGCTACTTTTGTATTGGGAGGTATTTTTGCGCTCGTCATGTATGTCTGGTTTAAATCAAGAAAAATCAAAAACCGTTACGTGGAATTTGCAAGGCTGGACAATTATCTCCCTGTTTTACAGGAGCTCAGCAACGACCAGTCCATCAACAAATATGCTACTCACCTGGTTTACCTCAGCAGTGCCAACAATCCCAATGAGATTGAGTACAAAATCATCCACTCCATACTGAACAAAAAACCCAAGCGGGCAGACATCTATTGGTTTGTACATGTAGATACAATGGACGATCCATATACTTCTGAGTATGAAGTGCATACCATCATTCCCAATGAAGTGATACGGGTAGAATTCAGGTTGGGTTTCCGCGTACAACCCAAGATCAACCTGATGTTCAGGAAAGTGGTGGAAGACATGGTCTCCAACAAGGAAGTGAACATCACCTCCAGGTATGAAAGCCTTCAGCGCAATAATATTGCCGGTGATTTTGAATTCATCGTGATGGAAAAATTCCTGAGCCAGGACAATGAGCTGCCTTTCTGGGAACGGGTGGTCATGAAGCTTTACTTCTGGTTGAAAGAGATTTCCCTTTCTGAAGAAAAAGGCTTTAGCCTGGATGCCAGCAATGTAACGGTGGAGAAGTTTCCATTGGTGGTTGCTCCGGTCAAAAGTTTAAAACTCAAACGCATCATACAAGATGAGGAATAATCCTGATACCCTTCGTGTGCTGATTGTCGGTTGCGGCAACATGGGCGCTTCCCATGCCCTGGCCTTTCACCAGATGCCAGGGGCAGAGATCTGTGGTATTGTTTCTACCGGTAAAAGCAAGGAATTATTGAACGTGAAACTGGGCGGTGGTCACCTGCTTTTCAGTGATTACCAGGAAGCCCTGAATGCTACCAATCCAGGTGCTGTTTGCATTTCAACCTATCCAGATACCCATGAAGCATTTGCTGTCATGGCTTTTGAAAAAGGATGTCATGTGTTCATGGAGAAACCCATCGCAGATTCAGTGGCTGGTGCTGAGCGTGTGGCCGCCGCTGCAAAAAAAGCAGGGAAGAAACTGGTTGTTGGGTATATCCTCCGCCATCATCCCTCCTGGATAAAATTCATTGAAATTGCCCAGCAGCTGGGAAAGCCTTTGGTGATGCGGATGAACCTGAACCAGCAAAGCCATGGATATATGTGGAATGTGCACAGGAACCTCATGAAAAGCCTCAGCCCGATTGTTGACTGTGGCGTTCATTATATTGATGTCATGTGCCAGATGGTAAGGTCGAGGCCTGTGCAGGTTTCGGCGATTGGTGCAAGGTTGACCAATGATATTCCTGAAGGAAATTATAATTATGGACAGTTGCAGATCAGGTTTGAGGATGGATCTGTGGGCTGGTATGAAGCTGGTTGGGGGCCTATGATCAGCGAAACTGCATTTTTTGTCAAGGATGTGATTGGACCTGAAGGATCTGTTTCCATTGTAGCCAAAGATGCCGGGGCTGCAGGCAAATCAGATTCAGTGGAAGCCCATACCAAAACAGAATCATTGCGTTGGCACCATGCTTCCATTGATGCCAACAATGCTTTTACACAACAGGATGATTGGATCGATCTTACAGACGAGCCAGACCACCAGGAGCTTTGCAACCGCGAGCAGGCCTATTTTATGAAGGCCATTCAAGATGACATAGACCTCACAGACCATGTTGAAGATGCTGTAAACAGCCTGCGCATTGCTTTTGCCTGCGATGAAAGTGTGCGAACAGGAGAAGTGGTTAAACTATAATCTATATATCAAAGGATTGGTTCCATACGGATAAACACAATCCCTCTGCCATTGTAAAGGTTGGGGTAAAAATGCTTGAGATTTTTACCCCATAATATCTCACTACAACTATTTTATTTTTTCTTTTTCAATGGCTTTTTTGATGTTGGCCTCGTATAGGCTATTGATTTCTACTGCCTTTTTTTCAGCCGCTTCTACCCTGGATGAAAGAGTATTGATGCTCTCCAGTTGCAGATTGCTGGGTCCTGCCTCATTGAAACAAATCGCCTGGTACACCTGGGTGATA
>Ga0102923_1000750_pt1 | contig 9267 bp, 8 predicted proteins | sample Colrivmeta156902_FD_78206 | JGI IMG/M metagenome (GOLD analysis project Ga0102923, IMG submission 78206) | Estuarine microbial communities from the Columbia River estuary - metaG 1569-02 | ecosystem: Environmental > Aquatic > Marine > Intertidal zone > Estuary | place: USA: Columbia River Estuary...
ATTTCAATTGAAGACACAGCTCAAGGACCACGTTGGTCGATCTCACGTTCAGAAGGTAGTAATTAAATGGCCGGTAATTCAGAGCGCAAAGGCGCAATACGTGGATCTAAAAAAGGTCCAACAACCGGTACCGGTGGCAAGAATAAAAAGCGCTTAGCGGGTAAAGGGCCAACTCCTAAAGCTGAAGACCGTCCTTATCACGCAGCTGCCAAGCGTAAGAAAGCTGCTGCGAAAGCAAAAGAAAATCCACGTGCCGGTACTACACCACGCACTGGTACAACGCCACGTAGTTCAGCTGGACGTAATTCCAGAATTGATAAACCAAAGGGCGAAATTGTCGCAGGTCGTAACGCGGTACTTGAAGCACTACGCGCCTCAGTGCCTGCAACTGAAGTACTTGTTGCTCGCGGAATTGATATCGATGATCGCGTAGCCGAGTCTTTGCAGTTAGCGCTGCACTTACAACTGCCGATTCGCGAAGTTCACCGCGCTGAAGTTGAAGGAATCTCACCTAATAGCCAAGGAATTATTCTGGCAATTAAGCCTTATCAATATTCAAGTTTCGAAGAAATAACTCAACGCGCAAAGAATCCAATGTTGATTGTGGCACTCGATGGTGTTACTGACCCGCGCAACCTTGGTGCAATCATTCGTAGCGCAGGTGCTTTCGGTGTAAATGGTGTTGTAATGGCTGAGCGCCGTGCAGCTGCGATGACTGCTTCAGCCTGGAAAGCATCAGCTGGTGCTGCTGCACGTATGCCAGTTGCCCAAGTAACTAACTTGGCTCGCACCATCGAAGAAGCTAAGAAATTAGGCTGTTTTGTGATCGGTTTAGATGGCGAAAGTGATGAGTCACTTAGCGGAATGAAAGTTGCTACCGAGTCGCTAATGATCGTAGTTGGCAGCGAAGGCAAAGGGCTTTCTAGACTAGTTCGCGAGAAATGCGATTTAGTTGTTTCGATCCCAATGAATTCAGCTACTGAATCCCTAAATGCAAGTGTGGCAACTTCGATTGCACTCTTCTGGGTAGATGAGCAACGACGAAAGAATTAACCATGACTTATCAAAGATTTATCGTACTTGGTGATTCTTTCACCGAAGGCATGACCGATGAGATCATCAACGGCAATTTCCGTGGCTGGGCTGATCGAGTGGCTGATGTATTAACAACTCAGTCGCCTGATTTTACTTATGTGAATTTAGCGATTCGCGGCAAACTAATTGCCCAGGTTGCGGGTGATCAAGTCCCGCAAGCAATTCCGTTCATCACAGGTAAAGAAACTTTGGTTTCTTTCCATGCTGGTATAAACAATGTCATTAGACCTAACTATCGACCAGAAAATGTTTTTCCAATTTATAATGATGCTGTCAGAAAGTTATCTGCAACTGGCGCAACGTTAATGTTGTTTACAGTTCTAGAGCAAACCGGAAATACTGGCAAGACTGCTGATATGTGGGCTGAACGGTTTGGTGCTTTTAATAAAAATGTTCGCGCTATCGCAGTTGAGGTGGGAGCGATAATTGTTGATGCAAATGGGCAACAATTTTTATCTGATCGTCGATTTTTAGCCTTTGATCGACTGCACCTAAATTCAATTGGCCACGATCGTGTCGCACAAGGCGTACTTGAAGTACTTGGTGCGCCTTTCGATCCAAATTGGCGATTGCCATTACCAACTGCCAAGCCAACTCCTTGGTTTATCAAAAAAGCAATCAGCGTTGCTTGGTTTTTTAGCTTTGCCTTACCGTGGATTTGGCGAAGAATTCGTGGCAAATCATCCGGTGATGGGCGCAGCGCTAAGTACCCAAACCCAACTACTTGGCCGCTTAGTTAAGCACCAATCCACCTAATCGCCATTCCCCGTTCATCAAAATGAGAGAAAATATAATTATGCCGAAGCCGGATGAGTTAATTGATCGTGAGATCAGTTGGCTTTCTTTTAACGAGCGAGTTCTTGAGCTTGCCGAAGATAAAGAAGTACCGCTACTTGAGCGACTTCGTTATTTGGCGATTTTTTCTAACAACTTAGATGAATTTTTCATGGTGCGTGTGGCATCGATCTTGGGAAAAATTGAAAACCAAATCACTTCAACTAACACAGCGGGCTATACCCCGCAACAGCTTTTAACTGCCGTAACGGATAAAGCGCGAATTTTGGCTAGTCGGCAAGCGAATCTTTTTAAAACCGAAGTTCTGCCAGCGTTACAGTCACATGAGATTGATTTAATTCACTGGAACGATCTACTTGAAGATGAACGTAACTATGTCTCAAAGCTCTTCCGTGAACGCATCTATCTAGTCTTAACTCCTCTGGCAGTTGATCCCTCACACCCGTTTCCCTATATTTCTGGTCTTTCGCTTAACTTGGCAGTAATTTTAAAGAATCCCGCTACAAATGAAGAATCTTTTGCCAGAGTCAAGGTGCCGCCGATTCTTTCCCGATTCATCGCAACTTCATCAACTGGTTCTAGACGTTTTATTCCGCTCGAAGATGTAATTGCTATTCACCTGCAAGAACTATTTCCAGGTATGTTAATTGAAGATCACTACACATTCCGAGTCACTCGAAATGAAGATATAGATCTCGAAGAAGAAGAATCCGAAGATCTTTTAACTTCACTTGAGCAAGAACTGGCTCGTCGTAGATTCGGCCCACCAGTGAGGCTAGAAATTGAAGAAGGAATTGATAAAGCGCTACTTGAGCGACTTTGCGAGGAACTTTCGATTAATCGTGAATGTGTTTTTTCACTTGCTACCCCACTGGATTTAACTGATCTAAATCGCATTGCCGACCTTGATATTCCAGAATTAAAGTTTGATCGGTTTAAGTCACGAACTGCAGCCTCGCTTAGCGAAGTTGATTTCGGTGATCCAGAACTATTCTTTGCAGCTATTCGCCAAGGTGAAATTCTGCTGCATCACCCGTATGAGTCTTTCACCAGTTCAGTGGTTCAATTCTTGCAGAACGCAGCCGAAGACCCACAAGTACTAGCTATAAAGCAGACCCTTTATAGAACTTCCGGTGATTCGCCAATTATCGAAGCGCTAATTGAGGCAGCTGAAGCAGGCAAACAAGTATTGGCAGTTATTGAAATTCGAGCACGTTTTGATGAGCAAGCAAATGTGCGCTGGGCACGAAAGCTCGAAGCGGCCGGCGTGCACGTGGTTTATGGCTTAATGAATTTGAAAACTCACGCAAAATTATCACTGGTCATTCGCGATGAAGCTAGCGGTCTGCGTCGTTATTGCCACGTTGGCACCGGAAATTACAATCCTAAGACAGCTCGCTTCTATGAGGATTTAGGAATTATCAGCGCCGATCAAACATTGACTGAAGATTTAAGTAAGTTATTTAATCAATTATCTGGTTTAGCGCCAGCTTCAACATATTCACGCCTACTTGTAGCGCCTCGCAGTTTGCGAACCGGACTACTTGAAAAAATCGAAAACGAAATAAGTAATTGCAAGGCTGGCCTACCAGCCGGAATTCAATTTAAGTTGAACTCACTACTGGATGAAGAATTCGTTGAAGCGCTTTACCGTGCATCTAATGCTGGCGTTAAGGTGGAATTGGTTATACGTGGAATCTCATCAATTAAACCAGGCATTAAGGGCCTTTCAGAAAATATTACCGTCAGATCGATTCTAGGTAGATTCCTTGAGCATTCGCGGATCTATCACTTTGTTAATAATAATGATGATGAATACTGGATTGGCAGTTCTGACTTGATGCATCGAAATCTAGATCGTCGAGTTGAAAGTTTGCTCCGGATTGAAAAAGTTCAACATAAAGATATTTTGCGCGAGATTTTTGAAATTTCATTATCGCCAGAGACCAGCAGTTGGCATCAATTAGGCACAGAATGGAAGCGTCACAAGAGCGCTCAAGATATTCAGGAGCTCCTAATGCATAAGTATCTGAACGGATAGTCGTGAGCGAACCCGAAGTTATTCAAGGTGCCGGTGTAGTTCTCTGGCGAGTTACCAAGAAAGTTACTGAAATTGCTTTGGTCCATCGTCCAAAATATGACGATTGGTCTTTGCCAAAAGGAAAAGTAGAGCCAGGTGAAACCCACTTAGCCTGCGCTGCTCGTGAAGTAATGGAAGAAACTGGTTTTGAACCAGTATTAGGTCCCGAGATTGGTACCGCTAAATATTTAGCTGAGGGAACCCCTAAAGAGGTTCGTTATTGGTCTGCTAGAGCAACTGGTAAATCAACCGGTCCTAGAGATACTCATGAAGTTGATCAAGTTATCTGGCTTTCAGTTGCCGATGCTAAGAAAAAAGTTAGCGTCGATGATGATCGCGAAATAATTAAGTTTTTTGAAAGTTTTGGCATTAACACCACACCTATTGTTCTGCTTCGACATGCTAAAGCGCTGAGGCGAGAAGATTGGGAAGGCGATGATGGCGACCGCCCACTAGACAATAAGGGGCAACGTCAAGCAAAGCGAATGCTTTCAATTTACCAATATTATGGAATTACCGAAATTCATACTTCAGATGCGCAGCGTTGTATCGAAACCATCGAACCAATTGCTAAATCTCTAAAAATGAACCCAATATTCTCCCGCGATTTATCCGAATACCGATACGAGAAAGATAAAGAAGCGCCGCTAGATTATGTATGGAGCCTGCTAAAGCCTGATTTAAACGTGGTGGTTTGTAGCCATAATCCAATTCTGCCTAAGTTAGTTAAGAAGTTAATCGGAAAGAAGAATTTTAAGAAGATCGAAGTAGATTTATTGCCGGGTGAAGCATTTATTCTGCATCATCGCGATGGTGAAGTCGTAGCAGTTGACTGGATTGAAGCACCAGCGGTTTAGATCTTTAGCGTTCCATCCAGTCTAACCAGCGTAAAACAATGCCTTCACGCAGCGCCCAAGGGCAAATTTGAATCTGAGTAATATGCAATCTCTCCATTACGGTTCGCGCAACAATCGCACCGGCAGTTATTTGTTTTGCGCGACTGGCTGATACACCTGGAAGTTCTGCGCGAGATTTATCTGTCATCTCACTTAATTTAGGAATCATCATCATTAGGGCACTTAGCTCTAAAACATTTGGATCGCCTTTAAACCAATGAGCACCTAATCGAGCAAGTGTGCGAAAAGTTTTACTAGTTGCCACAAATTGATCGGCGGCGTGTTCAACAATTTCCTCAGGTAGCTCCGAAACTACTAACTCGCGCACCTTGGACTCAAGGTTTCTGATCTCCTTATTTGTGTAAGGATCATTATCTAAAAACTCTCGAGTAAGCCGAGCAGCGCCCAGTGGTAATGAAATAGTAGCTTCAGGATTCTCGTCATCGCCTAGACCAATTTCTAGTGAGCCGCCGCCAATATCAATTACTAACAGTCGACCACTTGACCACCCATACCAACGACGAGCGGCTAGAAAAGTCATGTTTGCTTCTTCGTCGCCGGAAAGAATATTTATCTCAATGCCAAATTCTTCATTTAAGTTGGCCAAGATTTGCGCACCATTACGCGCATCACGGATAGCAGATGTTGCAAAAGCCAAAATTTCATCTGTCTTAAATTCGCGGGCGTGATCTACGGCATCAGAGATAGCTTGGCGCAGCAGCGTTATTCCATCCTCAGTGATCTCATTAGATTTATTAAGATAATCAGTTAAGCGCAGCTCGACCTTTTGATTCGTGGTCGGGCTTGGCCGTGCACCTGGATGGGCATCTACTACCTGCAGGTGAATAGTGTTCGATCCAAGATCTAGAACACCGAGTCGCATAGGCGCAATCTACAGGGATATTGCTGGGCGTAATGTTAACGATTTCTGAATTTCTCGATCTCCTGCCATAATTACGACCCTTGCAGCAATGTAAGTAAAGGCCTCCCTAGCTCAGTGGTAGAGCAACGCACTTGTAATGCGTAGGTCGTCAGTTCAATCCTGACGGGGGGCTCCAGATTTTAAAACGAGGGCAACTTCCAACTTGTTAGACTACGAGCTATGAGCACACCAATTAATCCAGAGTTTCAACCTGGCTTTGATGACCTTTGGCGAGCCAATGAAGATTATGCGAAAAGTTTTAAATACAGCGAGCTAACTGGCCGAGCAGCGCGTGGTTTAGCGATTGTTACCTGCATGGATTCTCGTATCAATCCACTTTCGGTTGTTGGAATGAAATCTGGCGATGCCAAGATTTTGCGTAATGCGGGAGCTCGCGTCACGCAAGATGTACTTCGTACATTGGTTTTAGCAACCTACTTACTTGGCGTGGATCGTATTTTGGTGATGCCACATACTTATTGTCGAATGGCTCAAGAGGATGAAGAGGTTATTCATGCCATGATCGAAGAAAAACATGGCGTAGATACTCGCTCACTCGAATTTAATACCGTGGTTGATCAGCGCGCTGCACTAAGCCAAGACCTCGCACGTATCAGAGCATTTCCGCTGATTCCTAAGAATGTAATTGTTAGTGGCGGGATTTACCATGTAGCAACCGGCAAGATTGAGCCAATCGAGAATTAAGCAGGATTAGTGCGGCGAATTGGCTGCCTGGTTATCGGGTAAGACTGATCGCTTAAAAAGCTTTTGATAAGAGCGGTAACAATTTCAGGTTTTTCTTTGACTAAACCATGGGAAGTGCCGGGAACAATCGCCAATTGGCCAAGTGGCAGAGCTTCATAAAGTTCAATCGAATGCGAATGCTTTACAACATCATCATCGCCAGCCATTACTAGTGTTGGCACACTTATCTGCGCGATATCGGTAATATCAATATTTGGTTCAACTTTCCAAATTTCGTGCATTTTCGCATTCTTAATTACAAGTGTTTCTGGCGCATCTGGTGACATCAAAGCATATTCAGCGCGCTCTTCATCGCTGATTCCAGCTGGGTCAAATACCGGCAGCTCAACAATCCCATCTGCATTGAAGTTAGCCGCAATGGAAACAATTGATTTAACGAGATCGGGCCGGGCAATAGCAACCATTAGTGCAATATTTGCGCCATCGCTATAACCAACTAAATGAACTGGTTCTTTAATTACTTCGGAAATAAATGCAATTGCTTCATCGCGTTGAAAATTAAAATGGAAACTGCCTGGTTGGTCAGCGCTACGGCCATGGCCAGCACGGTCGTATGCAAATAAATAAAATGAATCTTGCAGGGGAGTAACCATTACATCAGCAAATGAATCGGTATTACTTAGTCCGCCATGCAGTAGAAGTACAACGTCACCGTTATTAGCCCACTCAAAACTCCAAAGCGGGTAGCCAGAGACGCTTAAATATTTCATCCTCGTTTATCGATTACGCAATATCCATAATGTGACGATTTCCTCGATCAAAAGTTAGATAGTTCCAGGTCCAGTCGGCAATTGTGCCAACTTTATTGCGACCACCTAAAAGATAGAAGAGATGGAGGAAAATCCAGATAAACCAAGCAGGAACTCCAGTAAGTTTAAGATTTTTAACTTCCACAACAGCCTTATGGCGGCCGATAGTCGCCATCGAACCTTTATCTCGGTATTTGAAATCTTGCGTCGGGCGACCATTGCTTATATTCAAAATCTGTTTAGCAGCCCAGGCACCTTGTTGAAGTGCAACCGGTGCAACCATAGGAAGTAAATTGCCGTTTGTATCAGTTAAGCCTGCAATATCGCCGATGGCCCAAATATTTGGGTAATGATTAACCTGCAACGTAGGCGTGGTATCAATTCTTGATTTAATAATTGGCAGTTTTAGCGCCTCTGCAGTTGGTTCACCGCGCACACCTGCGGCCCAAATAGTTACTTCAGATGGGATATCGGCACCATCTTTAATTGAGATTTTACGTGGTGCAACTTTTGCTACCGCAGTGTTTAGGAAAACCGTAACACCCATTTTTTCTAAATCTCGCTTAGTGCGATCAGATAACTTGGCCGAAAATGTTGGCAACAGACGCGGTCCAGCTTCAATCAAATTAATCTTCATATGTTTAGCCGCATGTTCGTGGTCATTCTTAAGCGGCCCAGCAATTAGCTCGGCTAGCGCTCCGGCCATTTCAACACCGGTTGGCCCACCACCGACGACGGTTAGCGAGAGAACTGTTTCATCTTCGAAGCGACAGAGATCTTCAAATCGTCGCATAATTTCGGCTCGGATATTAATCGCATCGGCAACGCTCTTCATACCTAGTGCATGCTCAGTTACGCCAGGAATATTAAAATCTGCAGTTGCCGAACCAAGGGCGAAAATCAAGTGATCAAAATACAGAACTTCGCTGCTATCTAATTTGATCGCTTGGTTTTTATGATCGATTTCAATCGGTGAGCCCATTCGGAATTTAATATCGCTTTTGCGCAGCCCGCTTCGGACCGGATAAGCCACATGGTCAGCTGCTAACCCAGCAGTTGCCACCTGGTAGAGCAAGGGCAGAAAAGTTTGGAAATTATGGCGATCGACCAGGGTCACATCTGCTTTGCCAGCTAATTCGCGGGCAGCAGTTAGACCACCGAAGCCCGCACCCAAAATAACTACGCGAGGCTTAGCCATGTGATCCCCTTCCCAAATTCAAAACTGCAAAACTAATTGGTTAAGTCTATGGTTTATCTCATGGAACCGCAGATTAAGGCTCGTAAGTACCTTGTAACAGGGGCTTCTGGATATGTGGGCGGTCGCTTGGTACGAAGTTTATTGAATGAAGATTTAGAAGTACGGGTCTTCGTCCGCGATAAAGAGAAAATTAAAGGTCAACCTTGGTTTAACCATGTGGAAATTGTGGAAGGTAATGCCAATTCAGAGTCTGATTTAATTGCGGCGCTAACTGGAGTTCATACTGCGTTCTATTTATTGCACTCCATTAATCTTGGTAAGAATTTTGATGACATTGAAGCGGTTATGGCCCGTGGTTTCGCCAAAGCTGCCGAAGCTGCGGGAATTTCACAAATTGTTTATCTGGGCGGAATCGCAAATGATAAGAAATCTAGCCAGCATTTAGCTTCTCGGGTTCAAACCGGTACTGAGTTAGCATCTGGCAAAGTCCCAGTACTAGAACTACGCGCTGGAATCATTATTGGTTCTGGTTCGGCATCCTTTGAAATGTTGCGTCACTTGACGCACCGACTGCCGGTCATGACTACGCCGAAGTGGGTTTCAAATCTAACTCACCCAATTGCGATTAGAGATGTGCTTTATTACTTACGTGGTGCGGCAGCTCTAGAAGTTCCAGTAGACCAAGTTTTTGATATCGGCGGCCCCGAGATACTTTCTTATGCTGACATGATGCAAAAATTTGCCAAACTATCTGGCTTGCCGCGCCG
>Ga0102923_1000751_pt1 | contig 9248 bp, 7 predicted proteins | sample Colrivmeta156902_FD_78206 | JGI IMG/M metagenome (GOLD analysis project Ga0102923, IMG submission 78206) | Estuarine microbial communities from the Columbia River estuary - metaG 1569-02 | ecosystem: Environmental > Aquatic > Marine > Intertidal zone > Estuary | place: USA: Columbia River Estuary...
TATCAGTTTTTGTCCGCGTTCGGCCATGCCGCTTTGTTTTTAGAAAGTTACGTTCACTTCCAGGGTTTTGTCCCCTCGCAGGTAAAGCACCTTCACGGTTTCTCCTTTCTTGAATTTTCCGAGCGTCTGCATGTAGCTCTCCATTGAGGAGATGGTATAGTCGCCGATCTGCAAAACAACGTCGCCTGCTTTGAGTCCCGCTTTCTGAGCCGGCTTACCCTCGCCCACGCCATCGGCCCGGACGCCTTTACCAGAAAAGGTATAATCGGGCATGATGCCCATGGTTACGCTGAATCGCGCGGTGGTCGTGGTTTGCGCTTCGCGGGTTTTTAAAAAAGCAAGCTTGGGTTGCTCGTTGAGTCCGTCGATCGTTTTCTCGATATGCCGAAGGATGGTCACCATGCCGGAATAATTGATTTTGTCCGCATCATCCGACGGTTTGTGATAATCGGTGTGCAGTCCGGTGAAATAAAACAAGACCGGAATGTCTTTCCGATAAAACGAAGAGTGGTCGCTGGGGCCGGTACCGCTGGAATCAATCCGAATGCCGAGGGGTTGTGTCGACTTGACATCGATTACACTCGACCAAGCGGGTGAAGTACCGTATCCACCCAGGGTGATCGTCTTTGAACTATCGGGCAGTCGGCCCACCATGTCCATGTTGATCATGTAATTCACCTGCTTCAAATCAATGGTCGCATGATCGGTAAAATATTTAGATCCATACAGCCCGAGTTCCTCCCCGGAAAATGCAATGAAGAGATAGTTGTTTTTTTGAGCCTCTTTTTGTTTGAGTGATCGCGCCAATTCGATCAATAGCGATGTTCCGCTCGCATTGTCATCGGCACCGTTGTGAATGGCCGCTGCCCCGGTGTGGCGGGAGTTGTTGTCTTCTCCATAGCCGAGGTGATCGAAATGCGCGCCGAGAATGATGGTCTTATCCGATTTATTATCGATATAGCCCAACACATTATATCCGCGGCGGATGTTTTCTGTAAATGATAGTTGTGCTTGCAAGCGGATCGCCCCTTCTTGATTGGTAAAATATTTTTTAGCCGATGCACTACGTACATAGGCCACCGGAATTTTAACTGCATCCGATTTGTCCTTGGGGTTGAATGCCAATTTATCGCCAGCGGGATTGGTATTATATAATAATAAAGCGGCGGCGCCGGCTTCGGCTGCTTTCTTCGACTGCTCGTATACGAAGGTGTTGAGGTCGAAATGCGGATTTTGTGCGTTGTCGTTGATGCCTTCTGCCAGATCCACCACCCAGGGCATATCCATTTCGCGCACACCCAGCGTAGGCTCTGCTTTGATCGGCTTTTCAGCGCTCCAAGGGAAGAAAAAATAATCCTGCTCAACGCGAAGCGTATCGTTGTTGATGGATAAGAAACTAGCGGCTGTTGCTTTTTTTCCTTCATTTACCTCGAAGAGTTGTTCATATCCGTTGCCGCCCTTGGGTTGCAATCCGATCTGTTGAAATTGCGCGGCGATGTAATTCTTTGCGAGCAATTCCCCGGCGGTTCCAGTGCGTCGACCCTCCAACGAATCGGAGGCCAAGAAGCCAACATGCGATTGCAGTCTTTTTTGAAATGCCTGATCGGCGCGGTTCAGTTTACGAGCAGCGGGTACACAGGCAACGAAGAGCAAGGAGACCCACACGAGGGAACTCGAAAAGATGTTCTTATTCATAATAGAGTACAAAGTTATCGGGCTTCGGGGTCTAAAAACCGGATTTCGTAAACCGGGTTCGGTATTCCGGTCTACTTTTGCAGACTTGCAAGCCGGTCCCCTTCATATTGCCCTGGTCGGAAATCCCAATAGCGGAAAAAGCTCCCTGTTTAATTGCCTGACGGGCATGAACCAACAAGTCGGCAACTTTCCGGGGGTTACAGTCGATAAAACAATCGGCCGCTTTAAGGCGGGGGAGCTGAACATCGACGCGATTGACCTACCCGGGACCTATTCTTTGTACCCAAAACGGATGGACGAGTGGGTGAGCTACCGGGTGGTGATTGGAGATGACGAGAGTTTTCGGCCCAATCTGGTGGTGGCTGTGGTTGACGCCAGCAACCTGAAACGAAACCTATTGCTCGCTACGCAATTGATTGACCTGAGTGTTCCGGTCGTTATCGCGCTGACCATGATGGATTTGGCCAGAAAAAAAGGGATACAGATCGATATTCCGGCACTGGAGCGTGAATTGGGGGTGCCTGTCGTGGCCGTCAACCCGCGCAAGAACAAAGGGATCATTGAGTTGAAAAAAATGATCCAGTCCTGGCACAAGCAACCCATCAAAACCGTTTCCCGCTCCTTCATTGACTCCGAAACGCTGGCGCCGGCTGCCATCCGAGAAACACAGGCCCTGTTTCCAGAAGCGGGCGATTATAAGGCGATCCACTACCTGATCAATCACGAATCGCTTTCCATCCCCCATCAAAAAAATATTGAATCGATCGAGATTGCGCATCAATTCAATCCCACTAAAACTCAAGCCGAAGAAATTCTGCTTCGATATGCCCGCATTCGGGAAGTCATGCAGACCTCTGTCTCCGAACCCGATCCGCTGAAAAAGAAAATGGTCACGGAGCGGCTCGATTCACTTTTCCTGCATCGCCGTTGGGGAAACTTCATCCTGTTGGCCGTTTTATTCCTGCTTTTTCAATCGGTCTACTGGCTCGCAAAATATCCGATGGACTGGATCGAAGGTTGGTTTGGTGCGGCATCGGGTTGGTTGGGCACACAATTACCCGTCAATGCCTGGAGCGACTTGTTGATTAACGGGGTGATGGCGGGACTGGGTGGCATACTCGTATTTGTACCGCAGATCATGATCCTGTTCGGGATCATCACCTTGTTGGAAGATACCGGCTACATGGCCCGCATTAGTTTTTTGACCGACCGACTGATGCGCAGCGTGGGGTTGAATGGAAAAAGTGTGATGCCGATGATCAGCGGATTCGCCTGTGCGGTCCCCGCCATCATGAGCGCCCGCAACATCGAGAATCGAAAGGAACGCTTGCTGACCATTCTCGTAACTCCACTCATGAGTTGTTCGGCGCGACTGCCGGTGTATGCGATCTTAACGGGACTGGTGATTCCTGAAAAATATTTATTTGGACTGCTCAGCTTACAGGGGTTGGTGATGATGGGCTTGTATGTATTTGGTGTGGTGATCGCGTTATTGGTCTCCAATGTGGCCAAGTTTTTCATCCGCATTCAAGAGAAAAGCTTTTTTATCTTGGAGCTGCCCGATTATCGCATGCCGCGTTGGGGGAACATTGTGAATGTGATGATCAGCAAGGCGCGGATCTTTTTATTCGACGCCGGTAAAGTGATCATGATCATCAGCCTGGTGCTTTGGGCGTTATCGTCGTTTGGACCTGCCGAACGCATGCAGGCGGTCGAACAACGTTATGCAACCATTAAAGCCAGTACGCCCAAGATCACCGAACAAGACGAACGCGAATACCACAGCGCGAAACTCGAAGCCTCTTATGCCGGATTGTTGGGAAAGTCCATCGAGCCCGCCATCGCTCCGTTGGGATTTGATTGGAAGATCGGGATCGCGCTGGTGACCTCATTTGCAGCGCGCGAAGTGTTTGTGGGCACCATGGCTACTTTATACAGTGTTGGAGAAGACGAACCGAATAGTCGCGTCTTGAAAGATAAAATGAGAAATGCTACTCGACCCGACGGCTCCATCGTCTTCTCATTGGCTACCGGAGTTTCCTTGTTGATCTTTTACGCATTGGCCATGCAGTGCATGAGTACGTTAGCCGTGGTACGTCGTGAAACAAAAAGTTGGAAATGGCCGGCCATCCAATTGTTCTACATGACCGGATTGGCCTGGATCTTTAGTTGGATCGCGTATCAATTGCTTCGCTGATCGGGCGTCCAATTATAATTGGGTTCAAAATGCTTCCACAATAGATCGGCCAGATTTCGGGCCAAGGTCCAGGCTTCGTTTTCGCGCAACCAGCGCTGGTCCACATTGTTTTTCGTAAACACACAGAATACAAAGGGCCGGTGAGGTGCGTTGACGATCATCGCTTCGCTTCGGGACGCATTCACACATCCGTTCTTGCTAAATACTTCGATGGTGGGCGGAAACCGAGAAATGGCTTCGTCCTCATCCCAAAAATTTCGTCCCAGGCAACGAAGCATCCGATCATCCGTTTCTGTAGAAAATAATTGATGCTTATATGCGCGTTCAAAGAGTTCGCCCATTTCGCGGGGGGTGGTTTGTCCCCATCCGTATTGAGTACGATTGCCTTCTCGTCCGGGTGTGCGTGTATTCACCCGGGTGTTTTTAAATCCGAAACTGTCGAGGAGTTGATTGATGCGTGTTCCGGTTCCGGCGATGGATTGCAACCAAAGGCTGGCGGTGTTATCGCTGGTGGTCATCATTAACATGATGATCTTCTTGAGGGCAATGGTTTCGTTTGATTTGAACGATCCCAGTATATCCTCACCGGCGTAAAGTAAAGAGTCTTTGTATGTAAAAGCAGAGTCGTATTTCAATTCTCCGCGGTAAAGCCGGTCCATGATGCCCAACAGGATCGGGACTTTCACGATGCTGGCGGTCGGAAAGATGGAGTCGGCATTGATCGTAACGGTTTTTCCGGACCGAAGGTCTTTTACATAGACGCCCACTTCGCCTTTGAATCCAGATACCAATTGCTGAACCTCACGGGTCAGTTTTTTATCCGCGTCTTGTCCGATCATCCAGATCGGCAGTACGATCAACGAAAAAATTATTCCGAATCGCATGCGATCATTTGGGTTGCATCATATCGAGCACCATGCTGCAGAATGCACGGATTCCGGTGGGCATGCCGCTGTTGTCTACATAAAAATCGGCTGTGTGGTGTGGTGGTGCTTTCGCCGGATCGTTTCCTTTGGGCATACCGCCTAAATAAAGAAACACAGCGGGGGCTTTGGTGCCGTAGAAGGAAAAGTCTTCGGCGCCGGTGACCCACTCGCGCGATTTTACTTTTTCTGCGCCGGCTGCTTTTTCCAGGGAGGGCATCAGTTTCTTAAGTAGCTCCGGGTCGTTGTAGGTGACCAATGTTTTTGTTTCAATTTTCACTTCGGCGGTAGCGCCCGATGCTTCCGCGATGTATTTGGCGGTGTGCTTGATTTTTTCGTGCACGTCTTTTTGCATGTCTGAATCCAGTGTACGGATGGTACCCGCCATGCTGCAGGTTTCCGGAATGATGTTTTGACGAACACCTCCGTTGATCTTTCCGACCGTAATAACGACCGGCGCTTTGGTCAATTCGGATTGACGGCTAACGATGGCTTGCAATCCGTCGATGATCTGCGCCGAGATCTGGATGGGGTCTACTCCTTTCCAGGGTTGTGAACCGTGGCTTCCTTTTCCTTTTACGTCGATGGAGAACCAGTCGGCCGCGGCCATGAAGGCTCCGGGTTTGTAATGGATCTCGCCAGCCTCAATGTCGGATTCGATGTGAAATCCGAGAACCATATCCACCTTCGGATTTTCCATCACGCCTTCTTTCACCATCAAAGCAGCACCACCCTCTTCGCCATCCGGAGATCCTTCTTCGGCCGGTTGAAAAATGAATTTGATCGATCCTTGGATCTCATTTTTAAATGCAGAAAGGACTTCGGCGGTAGCCATCAACATCGCCACGTGGGTATCGTGTCCGCAAGCGTGCATCACACCCACTTCTTGACCATTATAGGTAGTCCGCGCTTTGGAGGCGAATGGAATATTCACGCGTTCGGTAACGGGGAGCGCATCCATATCTGCCCGAAGGGCGATGCAGGGTCCGGGTTTTGCTCCTTTCAGGATCCCGACCACGCCGGTGTGTGCAACACCCTCTTTTACTTCAAGTCCGAGTGAACGCAAATGCGCCGCGATGATCTTGGAGGTCCGGAATTCGCGGTTACCGAGTTCGGGATTCAGGTGTAGGTCTTCTCGCCACGCATTCGTTTTGGAAATGACCGTTTCTACTTTTTGAAATAGACGCTGGCGAAATTGTTCGAGTTTGTCTTGGGCAATGAGACTGGTCGCTCCAAATAAAGAGAGGATGAATAAAAAACGTGGACGCATGTTGATTGGAGATTTGACCCAAAATACTTCCTTTTTCTGCTATATTTAGTCATGTTCCCCCGACACATTCCTTTTTTGCGCATGGTGCTCTGGCATAGCCTGACGGCTTTTGGCGGACCACAAGCGCATTTGGGACTGATGTTGCGTCGATTCGTTCGAAATCGGCCATACGTAACCGAGGAAGAGTTGATGGAGTATAATTCTTTTTGTCAGCTGCTGCCCGGTGCTTCTTCGACCCAGACGTTGACATTGATCGGTTATAAACGAGGGGGTGTTCCTTTGGCGGTGGTCACCTTGTTGATTTGGATTCTTCCTGCTTGTTTTTTGATGGGCGGGCTCACGTTTGTGATCGACCAGGGTTGGGGAGTCGAGCGGTCGGTTTTTGAATACATCGCTCCCATGGCTGCGGGGTTTTTAGGATATGCCGCGATTCAATTTTATCCGTTGGCGATCAAGAATACCATCACCCGGGTGATCTGGGTGGTGGCGGGCGTGGTTACTTATTTGTTTTTTGGAAGCCCATGGATGATTCCTTTGCTTATGGTGGCCGGGGGTATTGCCACAAACTTCAGTAATAAACGGATTCCTCAGAAAGAAGAGAAACCCAAGGCGATCCGTTGGTGGAATTTTTGGTTGTTTGGGATTGTTTTTTTGTTGGCGGGGCTCTTTAGTGAATTGGCTCGAAAACAAGATTGGCCCGATCGCAAATCGATCAACCTTTTTGAGAATACGTATCGAATGGGGAGCCTGGTGTTTGGGGGCGGACAGGTGTTGTTACCTATGATGTACGAACAATGGAGTATTCGTCCGTCGAGAGTGCGTGAAAAAAATCCCGGTGCGATCCAGATCGATGAACGCGATATGTACGTGGGTATGGGGGTGGTACGAGCTGTGCCCGGTCCGGTTTTTTCCATTGCCTCGTTTACGGGTGGTATGGCTTTGCGGTCGGAGGGGTCTTATTGGCAGCTGTTGGGTTGCATCATTGGAATGATCGGCATTTTTCTTCCCAGCGCTCTGTTGGTTCTTTTCTTTTTTCCCATTTGGCAGAAGCTAAAAAAATACGCGGTGATCTATCGATCGATCGAGGGGATCAATGCGGTGGTGATGGGCGTGTTGATGGCTTCCTTATTATATATCCTGCGCGATGTGGTGGGTCCGCTCGGCGAGATGGGTATAAAAAACCTATTGGTGTTTGGTGCAACGGTTGGGTTGTTGCAGTTCACCCGAATTCCCGCACCCTTATTGGTAGGCGCCAGTATATTGCTTGGTTATTTTTTATAGTAACCACCTCGTTCAATCTCTTCCAACACTTTTTCAGGAACCAAATAGCGAAGCGATTTTCCTTCGCGCACCAGTTCACGTATTTGCGTTGCTGAGATGGGGAGCAACGGTGCATCGAGTACATGAAGGTCTGCACCGTGTGTTTCTTCAATGGAATGGCCCGTTCGATTGTATACGTAGATGGGAAAATGCTTGGTGATAAAAGAGAAGTTTTTCCATCGATGAATGTTTTGAAAACTATCACCTCCCATGATCACGACGAATTCGTGTTCGGGATATTTTTCTTGCAAATGGATGAGCGTATCGCAGGTGTACGAGGGGCGCGGTAAAGAAAATTCGATGTCCGAGGCCTTGATTCGATTATCATCTTCCGTTGCCAATTGCACCAAATGCAATCGATGGTATTCATTTAATAATGAGTGTTCGGCCTTGAGGGGGTTGTGCGGACTGACCACCATCCAGATCCGATCGAGGTCGGATTCGTTTAAAATATGATTGGCAATGATGAGGTGACCGACGTGGATCGGGTTGAATGAGCCAAAAAATAAACCGACCTTCATTGAGATAACAATATGATTATCAGTGCTTTATGCGGACAAATATTTGCTCGGCCTCGTCCAGGCGCAGGCTTAAATGATACCCGGATACGTTAACCGAGATCGGATCACCCAACGGAGCCACCTGCTCCAATAGAACAGATTCGCCGGGTACCAGACCCATTTCCATCAGTTTGATGGATACTTCTTCTCCGGAAAACTCCACGATCACCGCTTCTTGTCCGGGTTTTAATTCAGATAGCTTCACCCTGCAAAACTACCCTTGCGCGACGGGTTTTCTTTACGATTTTTGAAATAATGTCAAGCAATTCGCCCATCCACTTCTTTTTTGAGAATAAATCAATTGCCCTGCAAAACCGCAATCGACTCAAAGACTTTATTCTCACCCTTTTTCGAAAAGAAAAACGATCGATCGAATCCGTCAACTACATCTTCTGCTCAGACAAAAAGATCCTGGAAATCAACCGCCAGTTTCTGAATCACGACTATTACACCGACATCATCACCTTCGACCTCTCCGAGTCTAACAAAATCGTTGCGGAGATCTACATAAGCCTGGACCGGGTCCGCGATAACGCTAAAAAAGAAGGAACCAGCCTGAAATCGGAGCTTCATCGGGTTATTTTTCACGGCGCACTCCATTTGTGCGGTTATGGAGACAAAACCAAGGCTGAGATCGGGGTTATGAGGGGGAAAGAGGAGCAGTATTTAGAGAGATGGAAGAAGGAAGATGGGGGTTTGGGTTAAGGTGTTTCACGTGGAACGGATTAGTTCAAAGTTCAGCGTTCAGGGTTCAGAGTAGGAAAATTGGGTTAACCCCGTTCCACGTGGAACAAAGCCCTGGCCTTGAACTTTGAACGCCGAGCCCCGAACCAACCAGTTTCACGTGGAACAGATATTCAACCCTATTCCTAAACTCCTCTACTTCAACACTCAACCCTCAAATCCTCAACGTAATTTCGCGGCATGTTTCCAAAGTATGATGTGATCGTGGTGGGTGCGGGCCACGCCGGCTGTGAAGCGGCGGCGGCGGCGGCCAATCTGGGGTCTAAAACCCTGTTGGTCACCATGAACATGCAGACCATTGCCCAAATGAGCTGTAATCCCGCGATGGGTGGGATTGCCAAGGGGCAAATCGTGCGGGAAATTGATGCGATGGGTGGGTATTCGGGGATTGTGACGGATTTGTCCATGATCCAATTCCGGATGTTGAATCGGAGCAAGGGTCCGGCCATGTGGAGTCCGCGCGCCCAAAACGACCGAATGTTGTTCGCCCAGAAGTGGCGAGAGTTGTTGGAGCAGACGCCGAATCTGGATTTTTATCA
>Ga0102923_1000767_pt1 | contig 9188 bp, 7 predicted proteins | sample Colrivmeta156902_FD_78206 | JGI IMG/M metagenome (GOLD analysis project Ga0102923, IMG submission 78206) | Estuarine microbial communities from the Columbia River estuary - metaG 1569-02 | ecosystem: Environmental > Aquatic > Marine > Intertidal zone > Estuary | place: USA: Columbia River Estuary...
GTTTCATGGGAACTTCGTCGATCATTTCCTGGGCCACCTCGGCGGAAGTTCGACCGGTCCGCGCCGCACGTCCGTCGATGATGGTGGTGAGTCGCTCGGTTTGGGTGGCGCCGGGCAATACATTGTTTACTGTGATGCCGTCCGCTGCCAGTTCGTTGGCCAGGGTCTTGGACCAGTTGCCCACCGCGGCGCGCACGGTGTTGCTGACGCCCAATCCGTGCAGCGGAACCTTCACACTGGTGCTGATGATGTTCACGATCCGACCGTATCCGCTGGCGCGCATGCCGGGAACCACGGCCTGGGCGAGGCGCTGGTTGTTGATCAAGTGCTGTTGGAAGGCCGCTACAAAGGCGTCGGGCTCGGCATCCAGGAGCGGACCGGCGGCGGGGCCGCCGGTGTTGTTGACCAATACGTGGACGGTGTTGCCTGCGGCCAAAAAGGCGTTCACCGCAGCCGCAACTTGGTCCGGCTGGGCATAATCCGCCACCAGGTAGGTGTGCTGTTGCTGCGCGGGAGTGGGCAGTTGGGCTGCCGCGGCGCGCAATTTGTCTTCGTTGCGGGCCAAAAGCACCACGCGTGCGCCGCGTTCAGCCAATTTCAGGGCCACGGCCCATCCGATGCCCTGGGTGCTTCCGCCCACCAAAGCTGTTTTGTTCGTCAAATCGTGCAGCATAATGCGAAAGTACGGCAAACTGGGGCGCGGTGCCTACCACTTCATGGCCCCCACCCCCGCCTCCAAAAAAGACAAGTGCCCTCCGGGCAACGCCACGCGGCGGGTTACTCCGGGCAAATTCCAGAACGTTTCCGTCAAAGCCATGGGCACCACGGGGTCATCGATCCCCGCCACCACCACCACCGGGAACGGTCGAATCGTTCGCAACAGGTGCGTGCGGTCCGGCCGGAGCATCATGCCTTCTTGAGCTGCCAAAATTCCTTGAACGGGCATTGCTCGCGCTGCCTCCGCCATAACGCGCAGGTCTTCCCGAAGTCGGTCCGCATTGGCGGGAGCCACCAAAGCGGGAATGGCCGCATGCAGGTAGCTGGATTTCTGTTTTTTGGCCACTTCCATGGCGCGCTTACGCAGCACCTTGCGCTCCTCAGAATCCGCAAACGGATGAGCGTTAAGGAGCATCAACCCGCGCAATTGCTGCGGATTCCGCTCCAAAAGCGCCAACGCCACGTAACCGCCCAAGGAATGTCCCGCCACCCGAACTGCGCGCAGCCGCTCAGCACGCGCCACCGCAAGCACTAAATCCGCATGATCCTCCATGCGGTGCACGTAGCCCGCACACCCCGTTTCGCCGTGGCCCAATAAATCAACCAATACCACGCGGTACTTCTTCGCCCAAAACTCCGCCAGCGGACGAAAGGCGGCTCGCGTCTCCAAAAATCCAGGGACCAAAACTACCGCCGGCGCTCCGCGCCGGCCCCAAACCTCGTACACCGCAGGGACCCCCCGGAACAGCAGTTCCTTGTGTTCGCCTACCGCGCTGCGCGGGCCAAGAGCGCCGTCCGCGCTGGTGGTGCCGCGCGCAGCCTCGTCCCGCGAGGAGCTCCCCGCATGATCCGCAGGCATCAACCCAAACGCGCCTCGCGCGCCTCCGCCATCTGCGCCTCAATCTCGTCCACTTCCTTGGGAATTGCACGCGTCAAATTCACGTGGCCGTCGTCGGTGATCAAAATATTGTCTTCAATGCGGATGCCCAGACCTTCTTCCGGAATGTAGATGCCCGGCTCCACCGTAAACACCATGCCCACCTGCATCGGCGCCGTCCACGGGCCGTAGTCGTGTACGTCCAACCCCAGGTAGTGGCTGGTTCCGTGCATGAAGTACTTCTTGTAGGCCGGCCACGCGGTGTCTTGGGCGGCCACTTGCTCCGCCGTGATCAATCCCAACTCCAGCAACTCTGCGGTCATGATCTCGCCCACGCGTGCGTGGTACTCGTGCAGGAAGGTCCCCGGACGCAGCAAGGCAATGGCGGCCTTTTGAACGCGCAAAACCGCTTCGTACACCTGGCGTTGACGGGGGGTAAATTGGCCGTTTACTGGGAAACACCGCGTCACGTCGCACGCGTAGTTGGCGTAGACCGCGCCCACGTCAAACAAGACCAAGTCGCCGTCTTCGCAGGAACCGTTGTTTTCAATGTAGTGCAGCACGCAAGCGTTTGCGCCACTGCCAATGATGGGCGTATAGGCAAATCCGTCGGACCGACGGCGCACAAACTCGTGCAAAAACTCCGCTTCCAGTTCAAATTCCCAAACCCCGGGGCGCAGGAACCGCAGCACGCGATCGTAGCCGGCGGCGGTGACGTTGGCGGCGGCTTGCATGGTGTCTACTTCTTCGGGGAGCTTGACCGCCCGGAGGGCGTTTAAAAGGGGCGCGGAGCGTTTGTAGGTGTGGTTGGGGTAGGCGGCGCGCAGGGCCGCGTTTTCGCGCTCTCCGCGCACCGATGGGCCGTCTTTGGGCCGACGCCAATGCTCGTTCGTCACCTGATAAACGTCATCCACGTAGGACATCATCTCGTTCATCACGCGGTCCAAATCCTGCAGCCAGTAAACCGTCTTCACGCCCGTCCGTTCTTGGGCCTGGGCCTTGGTCAACTTTGCGCCCTCCCAGATGGCAATGGTTTCGTTGGTTTCCTTCAAAAACAAAACCTCGCGGTGTTCGGGTTTGAACGCGTCGGGGCAAACCACCAAAATGCTCTCTTCTTGGTCTACTCCGCACATCCAGAACAAATCCGTGGCTTGTTTGAACGGAAAATGACCGTCCGCACTCGTAGGATACAGGTCTGCTGAGTAAAAAACAGCCAAACTGCGCGGCTTCAAGTGTGCGGCAAAACGCTCGCGGTTGCGCACAAAAAGAGACGCCGGTAGGGGATGGTACTTCATGGGAGTTTCTTGCTTAAAAAGTCCTCCAGGTCTTCGGGGGCCAAAGACTTGGCAATAATCTTGTGGTCTTTGTCCAACACCAAAACCGTTGGAGTGGTTGGAATGTGGTAGTAGTGCCTAAAGGTAACCCGGTCAATGGCCGTGTCGGAACCGTTGGTCCATCCGGGAACGCCCACCATGCCCTTTCGCTCCACAAAAGACTTCCACTCAATAAGGGTCAATTCGTTGGTGATGGCTACGGTCTTCAAGCCCTTGGTCGCATATTTTTGGTGGATTTCCAAAAACTTGGGCATGTTTTCTTGGCAATGGCCGCACGTGGCATCGTAAAACGCCAACAAAGTATAGGACCCCAAGGTCTCTTTTAATCGATGGGAACTGCCGTCGTAGGCCGTGTAGCCAAAGTCCGGAGCGCGCAACCCAATCAAATTCATGCCGATGTCGTCCGCCTTTTTCAAAATCTTCGCCAACGACTCCGGTTTTTCCCACGTGGCGTAGCCCGTTCGGTAGTACTTGTTCACCAACCAAACAAATGCTTTCTCGTGGCCCATTACGTTGGACGTCTCGTACTTATTGGTCAAAAACGCCACGGCGTATTTCTGTGCGGCCGAATCCTTGGGCAAAGCAAAAAAGCCGTTCAGGGCAGAAACGACGGTGTCCGGATCTTGAATGATGGCCTTGTCAAAAAACAAGGTAATTGCAGCATGGAAAAAGGGCGACCGAAAATAGGCCGGATCGGATAAGGGCAATTCGCTCCAATAGGCCCGGGTCCAGCGCTCCACTCCTCCCGGCTCTACTGCCGTGCGCGCTCCCATTGGGTTCCGCGCACGCAACAGTTGACCAAAACGGGTTGTTCCGTTGGCCGCTTCCCAAGCCAACGTGCGCTCGTTGTAGGCCGCCTGTGCTTGTTCTGCGGTCAAAGATCCCCCCTCGTAGTCCCGCTGTACCACCAAGCCAATGTTCTGAAACTCTTGGAATTTTTGGTTGTCGACATCCCGAAAATCCACTGCCCGCAAAGCCGTGTAACTTCCCGCAAAAGAGACGGGCGAACCTCCGTAAAAAAAGTCAAAAGCGTGGGTGGTGTCCAGGAAAAACGTGTAAAAACCGGGGCGCATTTTGCTGCCGCGGTACACAAAACACCCTTCCTTGTCCAACGCAACCGAATCCGCCACCAAACGTTTGTCGCCAAAATAGTACCCCAAAGCGGCCTTCTTCACCGGTGAACCCGTAATGCAGCCGTGGAGCGTTTGAGCACGTAAATTACTCAATGACAGAACAATAACAGCCACCAATGGGGCAGACCACCGAATCGCGCGAAACATTGCATCCATGCCTCTAAAATACGAACAACGGGTTCGTTTGCACCTTACTTTTGCAAACTAAAGAACCCTTAAATAAGACTCCATGGCAACTGGAAAAGGCCTTTTTGGCAGTTCGCTGGCCCGAAAATACTGGATGGCCCTCACCGGACTCTTCCTGTGCAGCTTCCTGGTCATCCATTTGTTGGGCAATTTGCCGCTGATGACGGGCAACGACGAGGCGTTTAACCTGTACGCGCGCTTCATGACCACTTTCCCGGTGATCAAAGCCGTGAGCTACTTGCTGTACGCCAGCATCCTCCTCCACACCGTTGACGGCCTGATGCTCACGCGTCAAAATTCCGCCGCCCGCCCGGTGAAGTACGCCAACTACAACGGCGCGGCCAACGCCAGCTGGGCCAGCCGCAACATGGCTCTTTTGGGCACCTTTACCCTGGTCTTCCTCATCGTGCACCTCAAGAGCTTCTGGTTTGAAATGCACTTTGGCAACGTCCCGATGGTCCTCATTGAGGGCGAAGAGGTCAAAGACTTGTACACCCTGACCGTCACTTCTTTTGCGCAGTGGTGGTACACCGCTTTTTACGTGTTCGCCATGGCCATGCTTGGTTTTCACCTGTGGCACGGCTTCTCCAGCGCTTTCCAAACACTGGGCATCAACCAACCCACCTACACCCCCATCATCAAAGGAATTGGCGCCTTCTTCGCGCTGGTAATACCGGGCGTATTCGCTTTGATTCCAATCGTTATTTACCTCAACTCTTTGGCCGCCTAACCCCATGAAACTGGACGCACGCATTCCCGAAGGCCCCATTGCCGACAAGTGGACCGAGTACAAAGGCCACGTGCCTTTGGTCAGCCCCGCCAACAAAAGACGCATCGACGTCATTGTAGTAGGTACCGGTTTGGCCGGCAGCTCCGCCGCCGCTTCGCTCGCAGAATTGGGCTACAATGTAAAGGCCTTCTGCTTCCAAGATTCCCCCAGACGCGCACACTCCATTGCGGCGCAAGGCGGCATCAACGCGGCTAAAAACTACCAAAACGACGGCGACTCCGTTTTCCGTCTGTTTTACGACACCGTCAAAGGGGGCGACTACCGCAGCCGCGAAGCCAACGTCCACCGCTTGGCCGAAGTCTCCGCCAGCATCATTGACCAGTGCGTGGCCCAAGGCGTTCCCTTTGCCCGCGACTACGGCGGCCAACTGGACAACCGTTCCTTCGGGGGCGTGCAGGTGAGCCGCACGTTTTACGCCAAAGGCCAAACCGGCCAGCAGCTGTTGCTCGGTGCCTACAGCGCCCTGTCTCGCCAGATTGCCAATGGACGCGTCAAAATGTACCACCGCCACGAAATGGTGGACGTGGTCACCGTAGACGGCAAAGCCCGTGGCATCATTGCCAAAAACCTCGTAACCGGCAAACTGGAGCGCCACAGCGCCCATACCGTTTTGTTGTGCACCGGGGGCTACGGAAACGTGTTCTTCTTGAGCACCAACGCCATGGGGTCCAACGTGACCGCAGCTTGGCGCGCACACAAAAAAGGAGCCTTCTTCGGCAACCCGTGCTTTACCCAAATCCACCCCACCTGCATCCCGGTCAGCGGCGAACACCAGTCCAAACTGACCCTCATGTCCGAATCCCTTCGGAACGACGGACGCATCTGGGTTCCCTTGCACAAAGAAGACGCCCAAGCCATCCGCGAAGGCCGTTTGAAGGCCACCGACCTCCCCGAGGAAAAGCGTGACTACTACTTGGAGCGTCGCTACCCCGCCTTCGGTAACCTGGTTCCGCGCGACGTTGCCTCGCGTGCCGCCAAGGAGCGCTGCGACGAAGGCCACGGCGTAAACGCCACCGGCGAAGCCGTGTACCTGGACTTTGCCAGCGCCATCGAGCGCTACGGCAAGGAACAAGCCAACCTCAAAGGACTGCACAACCCCACCCAAGAACAAATCATCGACTTGGGCACCCAGGCGGTGGAAGCCAAATACGGCAACCTCTTCCAGATGTACGAGAAGATCACGGACGACAACCCGTACCGCACCCCCATGATGATCTACCCCGCGGTGCACTACACCATGGGCGGCCTTTGGGTGGACTACAACCTCATGACCACCGTCCCCGGCCTCTTTGCTTTGGGCGAAGCCAACTTCTCAGACCACGGCGCCAACCGCTTGGGGGCTTCCGCCCTCATGCAAGGCCTTGCGGATGGCTACTTCGTTGCTCCCTACACCGTGGGCGATTACCTCTCCAACGACATCCGCACCGGAACCATCCCTACGGACAGCCCCGAGTTTGACGCGGCGGAAAAAGCAGCAGAAGAGCGTCAACAAGCCTTTCTGGACGCCAAAGGAACCACCCCCGTGGACGTGTTCCACCGCAAACTGGGCAAAATCATGTGGGACGAGTGCGGCATGGCCCGCAGCGCAGACGGCCTCAAAAAAGCCATTGCAGACATCCGTGCCCTCCGCGAAGAATTCTACAAAGACGTCCGCGTCCCCGGCCAACGCGAAGGCCTGAACATTGAACTGGACAAAGCCGCCCGCGTGGCGGACTTCATGGAGCTCGGTGAACTCATGTGCCTCGACGCCCTCACCCGCGAAGAATCCTGTGGCGGACACTTCCGCACCGAATACCAATCCGAGGACGGCGAAGCCCTGCGCGACGACGCCAAATTCACCCACGTGGCGGTTTGGGAACACCAAGACGGCGACCCCGGAAAATCCGTTCGCCACCAAGAAGAATTGAACTACGAAAACGTCAAACTCATTACCCGTTCTTACAAATGAACCTGACGCTCCAAATTTGGCGCCAAAACGGCCCGCAAGACGCCGGCCGCACGGTAACCTACCCCGTATCTAACGTTAGCCCAGACATGTCCTTTTTGGAGATGATCGACGAGCTCAACATCGACCTCATCAAGAAGGGCGAGGAACCCATTGCCTTTGATCACGACTGCCGCGAAGGCATCTGCGGCATGTGCTCCATGTTCATCAACGGCGAGGCCCACGGCCCGGACCGCGGCGTCACCACGTGCCAACTGCACATGCGCACCTTCAAAGACGGCGACACCATCACTGTGGAGCCTTGGCGCGCCAAGGCCTTCCCGGTCATCAAAGACCTCATGGTGGACCGTTCCGCGTTCGACCGCGTCATCCAAGCCGGCGGTTACGTTTCCGTGAACACCTCCGGCAACACCCTGGACGCCAACGCCATCCTTGTTCCCAAAGCAGACGCAGACGCCGCCTTCGACGCCGCCACCTGCATCGGTTGCGGAGCCTGCGTGGCCACCTGCAAAAACGCCAGCGCCATGCTCTTCGTGTCGGCAAAAGTTTCCCAGCTGGCCCTCCTTCCCCAAGGAAAGGTAGAAGCCGCAGAACGCGTTCAAAACATGGTTCGTCAAATGGACCTGGAAGGATTCGGCAACTGCACCAACACCGGCGCCTGCGAGGTGGAATGCCCCAAGGGAATCTCCTTGGAGAACATCGCGCGCATGAACCGAGAATTCCTTTCCGCGTCCCTAACCCACTGAACCGTTTAACCGGATCCATTTATTCTACTTCCTCCATGCAGCAGCACCGCCTCTCCGCATTCATCGGCCTTCTGATTTTGACGGTTTTTCACTTGTCTGCGCAAGTCAAATCGTTTTCCGAGTTGAAGGAGCATGAGCGCGCGGGTCTGGTTCAATTTTATCATTCGCACTGGGGCGCCGTTGTAGACAACAACGGATACATCCTCACCACGGCGGACGCCCTGAGCACCCCCTATTTTGACTTTGGCGCCTTTGCCTCCAAACAGGCAAAAGGAGACTCCATTGCGTTTTCAACCGCGACATCCCGTTCCCTGCCCTGGGAAGGAGAATCTCCCAAACTGTACCTTGGAGACGGCAAAGAAGGCGCCATCAGCTGGATGTATGTGAACGACTTAACCGTGGTTGCAACGGGTCATTTGAAGAATCGACCTTGGGTTTTGTTGCAATCCAAATCCATCGCCAAGAAGTCCAAAAAAACGTGGGGATTTCCTGCCAAACCTCTTTCGTCTTCTGCGCTACTTACGCGCATTGAAGCCGGTTCAACATCCGGAAACGCAACAACAGACGGGGCCCAATATGCCAACAACGACTACCTGCAGGCCTACGGACAATTGTTTTCCATGGTGGCCAAATCAGGCAGCAAAAAAACGGCCCCCTTTGTCACCTACCAGCAGCGAACATTGAATGAGCTTCAAGGGGGTTGCCCCATGGCCCAATCAGAACGTGCTGCGGCCGTAACGTCTGCTGCTTTGGCGCGCGGAACGGCGGCGTTGACATTCGCTTCAGACGTGCTTCCCTTGATGCGCGAACTTCTCTCCAAACCCACGGACACCCTCGTAAAAAAGCAAATCGCTCGTTGCCAAAAGTCTTTTTTCGAACAGTACGACTACGCTCAAGACGAGTCATTGGCAAACAATGCGTTCTTTTTGGCCTACAACGTTTATCCTGCGTCGTACCTCCCAGAACTGTTGGCCAACTACAAAAACAACCATCCAGACCTGTACCGCGCCACCAAAAGCTGGTACGAGAACTCCCTATTTACGGATGTTGTGCGCTTCAACGACTGGGTAAATGCACCCAATCAGGAAGCCCTTGACCAGGATGCATTGCATGGATTTGTGCTATGGAATCGCTTGGGAGCTCCTAAAGCAGCCGGAAATAGACTGGTCTTCACCTCAACAAATGCCGAAGCCGCGGGTACCGAATTGACGCAAATCGCGGGAATCCGCAACGAATGTGCCGCCCCTTCATTGCCGATGGCCATCAAAACAACCTTGGCAACCGCCAAAAAGGTCAAGGCCAAGTAATTTCGCTAGCGCACCAGGGTTACGGGGCCGGTCAGTCGGTAAAACCGACCGTTTAAATCGGTAAACTCCAAGACGTACACGTACGTCGCCGTCTCTGCAGGGCTTCCGTCCAGATTGGTTCCCGGCCAGGACACCTCGTCGTTTTCAAGGTAA